>JAEEGK010000090.1_pt1 | contig 204359 bp, 137 predicted proteins | sample 8958771 | NCBI WGS metagenome assembly JAEEGK01 (sample SAMN16246547, study PRJNA631951) | gut metagenome | biome: gut microbiome; feature: rumen; material: SC-attached | host: Bos | place: Iran: Karaj | collected 2018-10 | reverse complement strand
CCATTCCTGACCACATTTGCAGAACCACAAAAAAAGCATTTTTTTTAGCATATCAATGATAATTTCTGCAAATATATGTATTTCAGCGGATTACAAGGATTTCATCCCTCAAAATGTCTATTAGCCCGAAAAAGCGTATCTTTGCACCGCCTTAGAAGGAGTCGCCGAGGTAGTCTTGCAGCCCTCAAATAGGCAACAGGGTTTTATTATGAACTGGATTATCTTGGTTGTTGCAGGACTGTGCGAGGTGGGGTTTACCTACTGCCTGGGTCGTGCAAAGAGTGTGGTGGGTTTGGAATGGTGGGCTTGGATAGGAGGTTTTCTCCTCTTCTCGGTTTTGAGCATGGTATTGTTGGCCAAAGCTACTCAGACATTGCCTCTGGGTACGGCTTATCCTGTCTGGACGGGTATCGGCGCCATCGGTACGGTGCTGGTCGGCATCTTCGTCTTTCAAGAGCCTGCCACCTTCTGGCGCCTGTTTTTTATCTCAACCCTTGTCCTGTCCATTGTCGGACTTAAATCGCTTTCTTGATTTTATTGCTTCCCTGATTTCTTCCGGCACGTTGCCCAAAGGCCTAACATAGTGAGGGCGGCATTGTAGAGGAGGAGTTCGAAGCCCACCTGGTAGCCGCCGAACCAAGCTTCGCTGTGGGTGGCAAGGAGCAAGCAGAGCAGGGGGGAGACGATGCAGATGAAGGGAACCAGTCGGTCGCGCACTTGGCAATGGGTGTAGAGTCCGAAGAGGTAGAGGCCGAGCAAGGGGCCGTAGGTGTAGCTGGCAATGACATAGACGGCATTGATGACCGAGCCCGAACCGATGACACGGAAGAGGTAGATGAGCAGACCCATGACCAGACAGTTGGCAACATGTACCCACTGACGGGTGCGGCGCAGTTGTGCTTCATCTTTTTTCTTGTCGGCTTGCAGCATGTCGATGGTGACCGAGGTGGTCAATGCGGTGACGGCAGAACCGGCACTTGAGAAGGCAGCGGCAATGAGTCCGAGCACAAAGAGAATGCCGACGACCATAGGCAGATAAGGTGTGCCCGATGCATCGACACCGGTGGCAATGGCAGGGAAGAGTTGGTCGGGTTTCTTGACCGAGAGATGCAGTTGGTCGGCAAACTGATAGAGCAATACACCGAGGGCGAGGAAGAGGATATTGACAGGAAGGAAACCGAACCCGTAGCTGATGACGTTCTTCTTGGCATCGTGCAAGGTCTTGCAAGACAGGTTCTTCTGCATCATGTCTTGGTCGAGGCCGGTCATGGCGATGGTGGTGAATACACCTGCCAGGAACTGCTTCCAGAAGTAGCGTTTGTCCAAGGGGTCGTCGAAGTACCACACACGGCTCATGTCACTGTCGGCCAAGGTGTTCCATAGTCCCGAGGCATCGAGGTGCATGGTCTGGCAGACATAGTAGATGCAGAGCACAACGGCAGCGATGAGCGAGAGGGTCTGCAACATGTCGGTCCAGACCAAGGTCTTGACACCGCCGCGGAAGGTGTAGAGCCAGACAACCAACATCGTTACTGCCACATTGAGTCCGAAGGGGATGTCCATGCTGTCGAACAATACCAACTGCAAAACCAAGGCAGTCAGGTACATACGTACGCCGCACCCTAGAAACTTGCTGAGCAGGAAAAAGAGGGCGCCTGTGCGATAGGAACGAGGGCCGAAACGTTGTTCCAAGTAGCCGTAGATGCTACTCAGATTGAGGCGATAATAAAGAGGCAGGAGGACATAGGCGATGGCAAAATAACCTGTCACGAAGCCCAACACCATCTGGAGGTAGCTGAACTGGGTGCCAGCCACCATGCCTGGCACGGAAATAAAAGTGACACCCGAGATGCTGGTGCCTATCATGGCAATGGCCACTACCCACCAAGGAGACTTACGTCCACCGGTGAAAAAGGCCTGATTGTCGTTGACTTGTTTCTTGCGGTTGGTCAACCATGTGACCAAAAAGATGGCTGCAAAATAGGCAGCTATGATGAGGAGAACTAAATGCCCGGACATTAATCTTCTAATTACAGATTACTAATTACAAATTACTGCGTCCACGGAGAAAATTGTCAAATAACTAAATGCCCCAATAAATAGAAAATTGTAAATAGTCAAATAGTCAATAAATTAAATAGTCAATGAACTAAACGTCTTTTGTCTCTTGATATAGTACCGATAGAGGATATTGACAGTGCCCAAAGGCGCTTGGCCGAAGCGGGAGCTGGTCGAAGCATTCTTGGCATAGATGTCTCGTATCATCTGAGAGGCTTGACGATGGGCACGCCAGATCGCTTTGGCGTGGACAAATTGACCATGCAGGATGAAGTTGAGGGCGGCGAGTCCGTCCAGCAACTTGCGACGGAAAAGGATGCCATCGCGTTGATCCTCAGGAAGATTCTTGTAGAGCATCAGGAGCGAGTTGCGGAAGTTGAGCAACGTCTTGCGAGGATTGTCGGCCGATAGAGAAGCTCCGCCCAAGTGATAGACTTCACTGAACGGCAAGCACATCACCTTGCCCCCCATGCGGCGCAATCGCCAGCAGAGGTCAATCTCCTCCATGTGGGCAAAAAACTCCTTGTCCAATCCGCCGGCATCGAGGTAGGCTTGTCGTCGAACCATGAGGCAAGCCCCTGTGGCCCAATCAATTGTGCAAGGCGAATCGTATTGGCCAAGGTCCTTCTCGACATCCTGGAAGATACGGCCGCGGCAGTAGGGATAACCCATCCGGTCGAGGAAACCGCCAGCCGCGCCAGCATATTCAAAGAGGGTGCGGTCGCGGTCACTCTTCAGTTTAGGTTGGGCCGCCAGCACCTCGGGATGTTGCTCCATGTACTCCACAAGTGGGTCTAACCAATGCGGCGCACACGCCACATCGTCGTTGATCAACACCACGTACGGGTGCTCCACTTGGGCAATGGCTTGGTTGTAACCCTCGGCAAAACCATAGTTCTGAGGGAGGGCGATGGTCCGCACCGAAGGAAACTCTTGGGCAATGACCTCCAACGAGTTATCGGTCGAACCATTGTCGGCCACAATGACATCGGCCAGGTCCGGATTGGTGTTTTCGACCACCGAAGGCAGATAACGACGGATGAGTCCATGACTCATGCCGTTCCAGTTAAGTATGATGACTGCTACTTTTTTCATTTAAGGTGTGTAACCACGAAAGGAATATTATAACCACGGAAAACACAGAAGACACGGAAAACTCTTGCCATGTAGGGAGATATTAATATAACCACGAAATGCACGAAAAAACTCGAAATAGTTTTTAGTGAGGTTATATTTAGTGTCTTGTTTTGGTAAACATTCCCCCCTCCCTATTTAACGGGAGGGGGTTAGGGGGTGGGTCTCCTCCTAAACTCACTCACCGTAATGGCGGTGGCAATGCCTACGTTTAACGACTCGCTGGTAAGGGCGTCGGCTGGGTAGGGTGGAATGAAAAGTTTGTACGTAACCTGTTGACGCACAGCGTCCGAGATGCCGCGACCCTCATTGCCCATCACGATGATGCCGTGGGGAGAGAGGTTCGATTGGTAGATATTCTCGCCCTCCAGGAAAGTGCCATAGACAGGTACTCGGCGTTGACGCATAGTCGAGAGGAACGTTGGCAGGTCGGTATAATAGACTTTGACGCGGGCGATGGCACCCATGGTGGCTTGCACCACTTTGGGGGCAAAACAGTCCGCCGTATTGGGCGAACAGACGATATTGCGGATGCCGAACCAGTCGCACAGACGGATGATAGTGCCCAAATTACCAGGGTCTTGCACCTCGTCGAGCGCTACGACCAGTTGGTTGGCCAACGCCTCTTCGATGTCGCTGTCGAGCACGCGATTGGGCATACGGAAAGCGCCCAGAACCTCTTGGGGCGATTGCATCAGACTGAGGCGCTCCATGTCGGCGGGCGAGATGACATAACACTCCTCGGCCGACTTTTCTGCCTCGGGGTGGGCGGCCCACCAGTCGGGAGTAGCCACCAACCGATGACAGGAAAGAGCTTGCAGGTTGTCTTGCACCAGTTTGTTGCCTTCGGCCACAAATTCACCCTCTTGGCGACGGAACTTGCGTTGCTCCAAACTGCGGATCTGCTTGATAAGATTTTTTGTTATAGGTAGCATAACGTCCAAAATTGCACGGCAAAAATACTACTTTTCCCGAAAATGAGCAAGAAATGGAGGATGAAATGGCAGTTTTTCTACTTAAATTGGCGGCATGTCGTAAAAATGTAGTATTTTTGCAATGATTATTCATCGTGGCCATGCCACATTAGAAATATAGCATAAACAAGCCTATTCATCATGATTATTGGTATAGCTGGTGGTACAGGATCTGGTAAGACCACCGTCGTCCGCAAAATCATTGAAAGCCTTCCTGAAGGAAGTGTAACCGTTCTATCGCAAGATTCTTATTACAAAGACAGTAGCCACTTGCCGTGGGAAGAACGCCGCGCGCAGAACTTCGATGAGCCTCGTGCCTTCGACTGGCTGTTGCTCTACGAGCACCTCACGATGCTTCGTGAGGGCAAGGCCGTTGACGAACCTGTCTATGACTACACCACCTGTAGCCGTCTCAAGGAAACCAAGCACATCGAACCCCGTCAGGTCATTATCCTGGAGGGTATTATGGCATTGGTCGATCCCTCTATCCGTGCCATCATGGACATGAAGGTCTTTGTAGATGCCGACAGTGATGAACGTCTCATCCGAGTCTTGCGTCGCGATGTCGTGGAGCGTGGTCGTACCGTCGAAGACTTGGTCGATCGCTATCAGCGCATCATCAAACCTATGCACAACTTGCATATCGAGCCTACCAAACAGTATGCCGATATCATTGTCCCACAGGGAGGTAGCAACAGCGTCGCTATCGACCTCTTGAAACAGTATATCAAGATCAACAGCAAGTAACCGGCTTGCTGTTTGGTCTCCTTTGTCTCACTCTCATTCCGTCAACAACACCTTTCAGCCGTGAAGACTCGATATCTCTTTGCCTCCATCGTGGGTGGCGCTGTCGGCGTCGCTCTTGGCGCGTGGATCTCCTATAAGGAGTTCTTCCCCGATGAGGGGATGCCTTGTCGCGCGTGGTCGGAGATCGAGGAGAGCGGCACCTTGCGTATTGCCACGGTGCAATCCACCATCGGAGCTTTCTCTTTCCGTGGCGGTATGAGAGGACACGAATATGAGATGGCGCAGCAGGTGTGCTCCGACTTGGGGTTGACGCTCCAGATGGTGGTGGCACCTACCGAAAAAGCCATGCGCGACAGCCTCCGAGCCGGATTGGCCGACGTGGCGGCTTGGCCCAATGCCTTCAGCGTCTTGCGTCAGGAGGGAGGAATGCGCACTTGCGGTTACTCCTATGAGCAAGGTATGGTGCTGGTGGCGCATCCGGGTGTCAACCTCACCGATTCTCTGTCGGCAGGAAAGTATTCGTTGGCCGTCATCAATGGCGGTCGAGACCAACTCTGTATTCAGGATGAGTATGTGTTGCAGGACTTTGACCTCTCGCCCTTCCGCGTCGAGGTGCTTCCTGCCGACAGTTTGACCAACGAGACGCTCGTAGAGAGTGTCATGGACAGCACCTACGACGTCACTCTTTTGCCTACCAACCTGGCGACGTTGCTCCGTACCTATTATCCCGATATGGTTGTCGGTCGCCAGTTGTTCTATAGTGAGGACTCGGTGGCGTGGGCGGTGAGTGCCAATGCCGATACCTTGGCGGCCAAGATTGACTCGGTCTGCAACTATGACCGTTCGGCGCCTCGCTATGCGACGGTGATGAAGCGATATTATGAACAGAGTCTGGGCCGACAAGTCAAGATCCGCTATCTCTTGGGTCGAGGCCAACTGTCTGTCTATGACCAACTTTTCCGCAATTATGGCAAACGCCTCGGATGGGATTGGCGTCTGTTGGCGGCCGTCTCTTTTGTCGAGTCCAGGTTCGACCCTTATGAGGTGTCGTCCAAGGGGGCAAGAGGATTGATGCAATTGATGCCCGCCACGGCCTCCCGTTTCGGTTGCCCTGTCGGTTTGTTGACCGACCCCGAGGCCAACGTCCAAGCCGGCGCCCGACTCATTGCCAGCATGGAGACCAGTCTGCGGAGTCGTATCTCCCGTACCGTTCAACCTGAAATTCAGCAATATAGCGAGGCCTCGCCCGAGACCAAAAAGGCGGTCGAGAAAGACCTCATCTGCTTCACTTTGGCCAGTTACAATGCCGGGTTGGGACATGTGTTCGATGCTATCGCTTTGGCCGATACGTTAGGTTATAATCCTGCGGTATGGAAGGACAACGTGGAATATTGTCTCCGCCTCAAGAGCGACCAGACTTACTACAAGATGCCTTGTGTGGCCCACGGTCGTTTCAACGCGCGCGTTACTATAAATTATGTGCGCGAAGTGCTGGATTACTACGAGGAGTTCTGTAAGGTGGCTCCGAAGAATTAAGACCTTACACATTTATTTAGAACAATCATCATTCATGCGTATATCAAAGTTGCTCCGTTGGACCAAGAAGTCGCTCAAGGTGGTGTTGCCTCTCTTGGTCGGCTTGCTTATGGTGTGGAGTCTCACCCGCAAGGTCGATTGGGCCGTTGTACTTCAGGAACTTGACAAAGGCATTGCCTGGGGCTGGGTTGTCGTCAGTCTTGCCCTCGCCTTGCTGAGTCACATCATCCGAGGGTTGCGGTGGCGTTTGCAACTCCGCACGTTGGGCATCGACCCCTCGGCGCACGACATGGCGGTGTCGGTGTTTGGCAACTACGGTCTGAACCTGGCCCTGCCCCGTGTGGGAGAAGTTTGGCGATGCAGTTATATCGCTCATCGTTATCATGTGCCGTTCAGCACGACGATTGGCACCATGGTGAGCGAACGTATGGTCGATATGGGCGTGTCGGGAGTGATGGTGCTGATGGCGTTTTTCCATGAACGTGAGCACTTTACCTCTTTCCTGTCGGGCAGCGACTTCGGTCAGAAAGTGTTGTCCCTGGTCTCTTCTCCTTGGCTTTGGGGGGCTGGCGTATTGGTCGTGTTGGTTATCTTGCTCTCCTCCCGCTACTTGAAGCAGACCATGGCTTACCAGTTCGTCCATGGTTTCGTGGTCAATATGTGGCAGGGAATCAAGGGGTTGAAGGATGTGGCCAATCCTTTCGCCTACCTCGCATGGAGTGTGGCGTTGTGGACTTGCTACTATCTGAACAGTTATACTTGCTGCTACTTTTTCGGCTTCACCGAGCATCTGGATGCCTGGGCAGGACTCTCCATTTTCGTCATGGGCAGCATGTCACTTATCTTGCCCGTGCAGGGAGGGTTGGGACCTTGGCACTATGCTGTGGGTACTGCCTTGCTGTGCTATGGTATTGGTAATCAACTCACTGACCCCCAGGTGCAGGCCTTCATCTGGACCTCTTGGTCCATCGAACAGGGTTTCGTCCTCTTGTTGGGCCTCTACGCTATGGCAGTGTTGATGCGCCCATCCTATAAGTTGCAGAAATAAAAAAATGTCTTAATCTCCAATAAGTTATGAACGAACGTATTTGGGAAGAGTTCTATGCTCTGTGTCAGGTGCCCCATCCTTCGGGACATCTTTCGGCTATGCGCAGTTATATCTTGGACAAGGTAAAGAAAGCAGGGCTGATTGCCTTGGTAGATGAAGTGGGCAACATCCTGGTGCAGGTACCCGCTACGGCAGGTTGGCAGGAGAAGGCCCAACGCCAAGGTCGTGACCCACAATCCGTTACGACGCTTCAGGCGCACATCGACATGGTGCCTCAGGCGAACCATGACGTGTCGTTCAACTTCCAGACCGACCCCCTCCAGGTGCATGAGGTCGATGGTCTCGTCATGGCACAGGGTACTACGTTGGGCGCCGACAATGGCATAGGCGTGGCAGCCATGTTGGCGTTGTTGCCTTCCGATGCTTCTGCTCCGGAAACGGTCGTGCATGGTCCTTTGGAGTTGCTCTTCACGGTCGATGAAGAGATTGGTATGGCAGGCGTCCGTGGCATGCAACCTGGTTGGTTGACAGGCACTCAGCTCATCAACCTCGATACCGAGGAGGAGGGTCAACTCATGGTGGGGTGTGCCGGTGCCGTCGACGTCACCGCCTCGTTCCGATACAAACTGGTGCATGGTGCCCCCGATGGCGATCAGGCGGTGAAACTCACTTTGGGAGGTCTCAAAGGTGGTCATTCGGGCATGGACATTCACTTGGGTCGAGGCAATGCCTGCAAGCTGATGACCCGTTTCCTGAAGCATGCCGTCGTCTGCTTCGAGGCTCGTCTCGCCTCGTTCCAAGGTGGCGGTGTGCGCAACGCCATTCCTCGCGAGGCAACGGCCATCCTCACCGTCCCTGCCGAAGTGGTCGAGGATTTGCAGGCCGAAGTGGCTTATTATGAAGAACTTTTCCGCTACGAACTGCGAGGTGTGGACGAGGGTATCACCTTCCGTGCAACGTTGGTCGATACGCCCGACTACCTGTTGCCCGAAGAGGTGCAGGACGATATCCTCAACTCGTTGGAGGCTGCTCCCGACGGACTTTTCCGATTCTCGCCGGACCTGCCGAACGTGGTCGAAACCTCCAGCAATCTGGCGGCTGTGACCATGAAGGAGGAGGGCGAATCGGGTCATTGCAGCGTCATCTTGATGGTGCGCAGCATGAACGAGGAGATGAAGCGCGCCCTCTCTTCGCGCATCCAGAGTTGCTTCATCCTGGGTGGCGCACGCGTCGATTTCTCGGCGGCCTATGCCGGTTGGGAGCAATCGCCCTCATCGCCTCTGCCTCAACGCATTGTCGCAGCCTATCGTTCCCTTTTTGCCTCCGACATGAAGGTCAATTCCGTCCACTGCGGACTGGAGTGCGGCGTGTTGCACGACCTCTATCCCGACCTCCCTATCGTCAGTTTCGGCCCCACCATCCATCACCCACACAGTCCCGAGGAGTCGGTCGAAGTGGCCAGCGTCGATAAGTTCTGGCAACTGCTCCAAGAGGTTATCTGACATCACACAAAACATTATCCAATATCATACAAAACATTATCCAATATATGAAAATCAAACTCTCTGTGCTGCTGATTGCCCTGTTGGCATCGGCAGCTTGTACCAACACATCGAACCTCGCTTCCGACGAGGATGTTACTTATCTCTTTCCCGCCCGCAATCTGGGTAAGTGGGGTTTCATCGACCAACGTGGCCAGATGGTCATCACGGCAAAATACGATCGAGCCGAGTCCTTCCAAGAGGGATTGGCCCCTGTCCGACTGGAGATGAACCGTGTCCGGAAATGGGGATTCGTCAACGAGAAGGACTCTATGGTCATTGCTCCTCAATTCGAGGCAGCCGCCTGCTTCAGCGAAGGATTGGCCGCTGTGCAAGTGGGCCGACTGTATGGCTTCATCGACCACGAAGGTCTGATGGTCATCGAACCGAAGTTCGTGGCCGTCGGTTCCTTCCATGAGGGAATGGCGTGGTTCGAAGATAGTATAACCAGGAAAAAGGGCTTCATCGACAAGGAGGGTAAGGTGGCGATTGAGCCGGTGCACGGGTATGTGCAAGACTTTAGAAACGGTACAGCCTTTTGGGGCGAGGGCAACGCTTGTGGCATTGCTGGCTGTGGTTTGCTGGACCGCAAGGGAGAACTTGTTCCTGGCGCGGACGAAACAAACGTGTCGTGTGCTCCTGGTTATTATATATATAGTGAAGACCGACTTATTTTCTCCGATAAAGACCACAAGGAAGGATTCAAGGACAGGGCCGGCAAGGTGATTGCAGAACCTCAGTTTAGTAGTGTAGAGCCCTACAAAGAGGGATTGGCTGCCGTGAAATTGAACTCGAAATGGGGATTCCTCGATCACGATGGCAAGATGGCCATTGCTCCTCAGTTCTATTCCGCTGCCTCATTCAGTCATGGACTTGCGCGCGTCCAGTTTGATGACTGGAAGATGGGCTACATCGACAAGGCCGGTAAGGTGATTTTCAAAGAAAAATAATCTCCTTTGCAAGGGAAAATTAACTCCTTTACAAAGGAAAATAATCTCCAAATGACTACGCAACTCCGTTGACGGTATTCTGTCGTAACGGAGTTGCGTTCTTTTTTCTTCTTTCTTTCTCCCTTTTTCCTACCTTTTAAAGGGAGCAAAAAGGGAGAAGCTCAAGAGAGAGCCAATGGCAGTATTGCTGTAGCAGAATAGGATGAGAAGGGGGTCAACGGATGCGGCATTCCAGTACCTGTCGGCCTTCCAGTTGTCCCGTAATGAGGTCGCCCTCATGCAGACGGCCGACACCCTTGGGCGTGCCGGTGAAGATGAGGTCGCCCATCTTGAGAATATAGAAACGGGAGGCGTAGGCGATAATCTGATCGACGGTGTGGAGCATGTCGCCCGTCCAACCCACCTGACGGGTCTCGCCGTTGAGCTGCATCTCGAAATGAAGGTCCTGGATGGTCTTCTCCGACGGGGTCGGACCCTCTTCGGGTCGGACGATGCCGAGGTCCTTCAACTTAACCCACTCGCCGCAGAAAGCCGAACTGTCGAAGCCTTTCGATATCTCCCAAGGCAGTCCCTTGGCCTTGAGTTGGCGTTGCAGGTCGCGGCAGGTGAAGTCGATGCCCAAGGTCACCTCTTCGTAGTAGCGGTGGGCGTAGCGCTCGGGGATGCTCTTGCCCAATCGGTTGATTTTCACCACCAGTTCGGTCTCGTATTCCACTTCGTTGCTGAAGTCGGGGATGTAGAAGGGCCAGTCGGATCGCAGGAAAGCGGTGTCGGGTTTCAGGAAGAGGGTGGGGGCGGAGAGGGTCTTGCCTTGGTCGTTGGCCAGGGTGATGCCCTCCACTTCGCCGATGCTGTGGTTCAGTTCCTTATTGTGGTCGGCATAGTTCATGCCTACGCAGATGATTTTCATACGTTTCTATTGTTTTTTTAGGGCAGCGGACTGCCGCTGTTGTTGTCTGTCGCGTTGGTGCACAGCTCGATGGTCAGGTAGTTGAGGAGCTGGCATTGCTGCCGGGATATTGGTTTTTTCTCGTTGTGGTGCTCCCACGGACAGAGCAACAGCAACCGACCGTTGGCACATGCATAAAACTGCTCGCCGTGGGGTTTGGACATCGGCGTGAAGCCGTTTTCGAGTAGAACGATGGTGGGATACCCAGCATCGAAGACGGTGCGCATCACCTGTTTCTCGCCTGGTGAGATGGCGGGCGAGACCAACACCGCCCCTTGTCGGGCCTCCGCCAGATAGCGCTGGGTGACGACGGCTATCTCCTGTGCGTTGAGGCGGCGTGACACCTTGACCGCGATGCGCCTGGGGGCTTGCAGCAACGCCCTGTTGCCCACGCCGTTATAGACCGTTGTGCCCACCCGTAGTCCGAAGAAGGGGTGCAACCACTCGGGGCGTGCGCGTTTCAACAGTAACCGACGCGGGTTGTCGCGCAGGTAGTTCTGCCACACGGGCAGTTCGTCGTAGGAGCGCAATATCAGGTCGTTGTAGCCAGGGGCAAAAAGCGGGGGCAACGGGGTGGCGGGTTGGGGCGACGGCGCTGCGGCGGTAGATAGGGGCGACGGCAAAACCGTCGCTTGCGGAGAAGGGCTGGCAAAGCACGCGGGGCTGGGGGTGCCTGGAGCTGGCTGGCTCTGGGCGCCCGCTTCGGTCTTCTCTGTAGGGGGCAGTTTTGCTGCCCCGCTGGCTGTCTCGGTTTCCATCTCCCGCTGCCGCCTGCGGCACCCGGCTTTGAAGCCCGCTATGACCTTTCCTAAGTGCACGGGGAGCGGGGTTCTTACAAAGAGGATGCCGTGCAGGTGGTCGGGCATCATCTGGATGGCCTTCACTTCGATTTGGGGGTAGAAGCAGGGGATGCCCAACCACTCGGCTTGTACGGCTTGCCCCAAAGGGGAAAGTTCGATGTGTGGGGCATCGGGGGTGTCGGTGCCGTCGAAGGGATTGCCAACCACCCGACCGAAGAGGGGGCGGCGATCAGCTACCTCGATGGTAATCAGGTACATGCGGCGTTCGGTGTAGTCGTGATTATCGTCGCGCCGTTTCATGGAGGGCTTTTTCGCTCCGGCATGTTTCTTCACTTGCGCAATCTTGTCGGCGTCCATGGTAAGTAGTTGGCCTATATGGTTTTAATAACTACCTATGGATTACTTGCGTCCGAAGTCGGCTGGGATTTCGCCCCATTGCTTGGTCTCCCACTTGTAGATAGGGAGGCGGAAAGTGTGAGTGCGGAGCCATTGTTCGGCGCGGCGGATGAGTTCGAAGATGGGGGCATTCACTTCGTTCTCCTCCAACTTCGTCTTGCAGATACCTTGGCGCACCCAGAGTTGGGCATTGACGCTGTCGCTGTAGAGGGGCAGGCAGGTGCCTTGTTTCTCCTGTAGGGCCAGGCCGTGCACGATGGCGAGGAACTCACCGATATTGTTGGTGCCACCCTCCATGGGGCCGACGTGGAAGAGCACTTGACCGGTGCGTACATACACTCCTTGATACTCCATGGGGCCGGGGTTGCCCGAACAGGCGGCATCGACGGCAATGGCATCCAACTCGTAAGGCGTTGGTCCTTGGGGCGTTGCGACGGTGGGGACGACCTTGGTGTCCGACGTGCTGCGGACGTTGCGCTGTCCGATAGGGGTGAGGCGACGTTGCTGCGGACGACCGGGCTTTTCGGTGGTCGGCGCCGAGGGAATGGCGGCACCCTCCTCCTGCTTCTTCTTCATCTGACGGGAAACCTCCTGGAGGAGACCTTGCTTGTCATATCCTTCGCGGAAGGCCTCGACGGCAGCTTCCTGAGTTCGGAAGGCGCGGTAGGAGGCGTTGGGAAAACCCGATATCTGAATCTCGGCCTCCTCCCAACTGTCATAGACGCCCGGGGCATAGCCTTGCCATACTACATAATATTTATTGGATTGCATAAATCAATTCGCTTGTTTCTTCAACTTTCGGAGATAATTATTGTAGAACAACTACTTATTACTGCAAAGATATACAAAATATTTGATATATGTGCCAAATGGTGAATGAAATTTACAAAATATGCAATTTTTATGGCAAAAATCTTGTATATATGAAAAAATGACTGTATCTTTGCACAAATTTATTTATGTTTTTTTAAGGTGCAACGAATCTTTTTGATAGGATACATGGGAGCCGGCAAGACCACGCTGGGTCGGGCCTTGGCCAAAACCATGAACCTCCAGTTCATCGACTTGGACGATTTCATTGTCAGCCGTTATCACAAGACCATCAAGGAAATCTTTGCCGAGGAGGGGGAGGACGGCTTCCGTCGTGCGGAACGTCGTGCGTTGGAGGAAGTCGCTGGTTATGAGGACGTAATCATCTCTCTGGGCGGAGGCACTCCTTGTTTCTTCGACAACATGCAGTTGGTGCGCAAGGCGGGTCGGACGGTCTATCTCAAGCCCACCGAGGATGTCCTGTTGGAACGGCTCATCATCGGCAAGCACAAACGCCCGTTATTGGCCGACAAGACGGACGACGAGATTCTCGCCTTCATCCGCGAACAGCTGGCTTGGCGCGAACCCTATTACAAGCAGGCTGAAATGACGTTCAACGCCTCTCATCTTGAGAATAAAGAGGATATTCACCTGACGGCCGAGCAGTTGGCCGCCCTCCTCAATAAGGGGTGAACCTCCCTTCCTGTTGATGCCCGATGTATATTTTGAGGGTATTATCAAGGTATTATGAGCCTTTATGGAGGAATTATCATCGAAAGTTAAAGATATACATAAAATATACAAAGTAACAATGGAGAATCCAAAGATTATTGAGACCCCCGAAGTGGTAGTCCGCTTCTCGGGTGACTCTGGAGACGGCATGCAGTTGGCGGGAACCATCTTCTCGACCGTAGCTGCCATCTTGGGTAACGAGATCAGTACATTCCCAGACTATCCTGCCGAGATGCGCGCCCCAGTCGGTTCGTTGGCAGGTGTATCCTCTTATCAGGTGCACGTGGGCAAGAAGGTCTACACCCCTGGTGATCAGTGCGATGTGTTGGTTGCCATGAATCCTGCTGCCCTCAAGCAGAACGCCAAGTACCTGAAGAAGGGTGGCGTACTCATCTACGACCAGGACACTTTCGTCAAGTCGGGTCTGGAGAAGGCTAAGTTCGAGACCGAAGACCCCTTCCAAGAAATGGGATTGGCCAATGTCATGCAGATTGTGCCTGTGCCTGTCACCGAATCGACCAAAGCCAGCCTCGCCGACAGCGGCATGGATGCCAAGTCTATTGCCCGTTGCCGTAACATCTTCGCCCTGGGCTTTGTCTTCTGGTTGTTCAACCGTCCGTTGGAGAAGGCCATCGACTTCCTGACTGGTAAGTTCGGCAAGAAGCCGGCTGTGCTCGAAGCCAACATCAAGGTCATTACCGACGGTTTCAACTATGGTGCCAACACCCACGCCTCTGTCTCGACCTATCGTGTGGAGAGCAAGCAGGCCGAAAAGGGTACCTACTGTGACGTAAAGGGCAATGCCGCAACCGCTTACGGTCTTGTTGCCGCTGGCGAGAAGGCGGGTCTGAAACTCTTCTTGGGTTCTTATCCTATCACTCCTGCCACTGACATTCTGCACGAACTCTCGAAGTTGAAGTTCCTCGGTGTCACCACTGTACAGGCAGAAGATGAGATTGCCGGTATCTGTACCGCCATCGGTGCCAGCTTCGGAGGTGCGTTGGCAGCCACATCAACCTCAGGCCCTGGTATCGCCCTCAAGAGCGAAGCCATCGGTCTCGCCGTCATGGCCGAGTTGCCATTGGTGGTGATCGACGTCATGCGTGGCGGTCCTTCTACCGGTCTGCCTACCAAGACGGAACAGACGGACCTCCTGCAATGTCTCTATGGCCGCAACGGAGAGTGTCCATGTGTTGTCATGGCGGCCTCTACTCCAGTAGATTGTTTCCATGCTGCCTACAACGCATCGAAGATTGCCTTGGAGCACAATACTCCTGTCATCCTTCTCACCGACGCCTTCTTGGGCAATGGTTCGTCTTCGTTCCGCATCCAGGACATCGACTCTCTGCCCGCCATCAAACCAGCCGTTGCTGCTGAGGGTACCATCGACTACAAGCCTTTCGAGCGTGATTCTGAGACCTTTGTCCGCCTCAAGGCTGTGCCTGGCACCGAGGGCTTGATGCATCGTCTGGGTGGATTGGAGAAGACTCCTGCTGGCGCCATCACTACCGACCCGAACATGCACCAGATGATGGTCGATAACCGTCAGAAGAAGATTGACTATATCGCCAACTGCATTCCAGAACTGGAGGTCACGGGCGACAAGGATGCCGACACCCTCGTCATTGGTTGGGGCGGTACCTATGGTCACATCTCTGCCGCTGTCGAGAATCTCCGTGCTCAGGGCAAGAAGTTGGCTCAAGCTCACTTCTCTTATATCGCTCCTCTGCCTAAGAACACCGCCGACGTGCTTCGTAGTTACAAGACCATCCTCTGCTGCGAGCTCAACAATGGCCAGTTCGCCGGCTACCTCCGCTCCAAGATTGAAGGTGTCTCTATCAGGCAGTTCAATGAGGTGAAGGGACAGCCTTTCCAGATTGCAGATATTGAGGAGGCAATAAAGAGTTTATAACATTTCTTCACACAGAGTGTTGTAAATAATTGCCTCTCGCAGAGTGTAAGGAAGTGTAAGAGAGTTCTATTATGGATATCGATAGCCTGACATTTGAAGTTATAGGTGCCGCAATGGAGGTACATTCGGCTTTGGGACCAGGTCTTTTGGAATCTCTTTACCAAAGGGCATTGGCACATGAATTGAAACTGAGAGGGCACGATGTCATTATGGAACGACCGATTGAGGTTTTCTATAAAGGCGAGAAGATCAGCGACAATTTTAAAGCAGATCTTTTTGTGGACGATGAATTGGTTGTTGAATTGAAATCCGTTGAATCGTTGAATCCGATTCATTTCAAGCAAACAACAACTTATCTCCATTTACTTAACAAGCCCAGAGGCCTTCTCATAAACTTCAATGTTGTCTCTTTGAGAGATGGAGTGTGCAGGGTTGCTAATCCGTATTACAAGAAATAACTCCATTACACTCTTTTACACTCTGTGAGAGATTAAAAAATCAATTCTCAGTAGAGTACATGTTTACTCTGTGTGTAGAAACAATATTAATAATGTAAACTTACAAGAATCATGTATACTCAACAAGACTTCAAGTCCGACCAGCCGCTCAAGTTCTGTGCTGGTTGTGGCGACCATGCTGTGGCAGCATCTATGCAGAAGGCCATGGCAGAGTTGGGCATTGCCCCAAGTCAGACAGCAGTAGTGTCAGGCATCGGTTGTTCCAGCCGTATGCCCTACTATATGAATACTTACGGCATGCACACCATCCACGGACGTGGATTGGCTATTGCTACCGGTCTCAAGACCTCGCGTCCCGACCTCACCGTCTGGAACGTGAGCGGTGACGGTGACTGCCTCGCCATCGGCGGCAATCACTTCATCCATGCCATGCGTCGTAACATCGACTTGAATATCATCCTCTTCAACAACAAGATTTATGGTTTGACCAAGGGCCAGTACAGTCCTACTTCCGACCGTGGCTTGGTCAGCAAGTCCTCTCCTTGGGGTACTGTCGAAGATCCTTTCTGCCCAGCAGAACTCTGTCTCGGCGCCCGTGGCAATTTCTTTGCCCGTGCCATCGACAACGATATCAAGGGTTCGGTAGCTTGCATGGTTGCCGCTGCCAAACACAAGGGCGCTGCTGTGGTCGAGGAACTCTGTAACTGTGTCATCTTCGCCGACGGCATTCACAAGCTCATCACTGACAGCGAGGTACGTGCCGACAAGACCATCCTCCTCGAGGACGGCAAACCTATGATCTATGGCAAGAACCGCGACAAGGGTCTCATCCTCGATGGTTGGAACATCAAGTCGGTCACCATCGGCGAGAACGGCATCACCGAAAAGGATCTTCTGGTGCACGATGCCAAGATGGCCGATCCTACTTTCCACCTCAAACTCGCTATGATGGGTTACAGCCCTTACGGTTATGCCGGTGCTGATGACAACCTGCCTATCGCCCTCGGCGTCATCCGCGACGTAGAGGCTCCTACCTACAACGACTGTGTCAACGAGCAGATCGAAGAGGTCAAGGGCAAGAAACCTCAGCGCACGTTGAAGGACCTCCTCCTCAGCGGTGATACTTGGGAGGTGAAGTAATCCTCGAACGAAGACTTTTTCATGAGCGGGCTCGTCTCGCCTATGTCCAATAGAACAACGGGAAGCAAGCGTTTGATGACTTGCTTCCCGTTGTTCGTTTTCGGAGAATATAAGTAGTTGGTCAATATTAATTTACTATATTTTTCTTCTATTGATACTTAACCGACCTAAATCCTAAATTCGTAATTAGTAATTTGTAATTCGTAATTTAGTAATTCGTTTTTACGAATTACTCTTACATCTTCTCCAATATGCTGGTGGCCTCGCGGATGGAATCTACCTTGTCGATGAGGATGGAGCGCTTGTCGTTCTTTTCTTCCAATCGGCAACGGCGAGGGTGCTCCTGATAGTAGTTCAGGACGCGGCCGAACTGGTCGCTTTGGAAGTAGGACGATACGGTGGAGGTGAAGTAGCAACGTAACTTGTTCTGTTTCAGCACCAGTTTCTCGAAGCCCAGTTGGCGACCCAGTTGGCGCAGACGGACCACGCGGATGAGTTCTTCGCCCGCCTTTGGAATCTTGCCGAAGCGGTCGATGATGCGGTTGCGGTATGCCTCGACCTCCTCGGGGGTAGTGAGGTTGTCCAACTCCTGGTAGAGGGCGATACGTTCCGAACTCTCGGGTACGAACTTCTCGCCGAAGCAGATGTTGAGGTCGGTTTCCAGGGCGCAATCCTCCACCACAGTTTCTGCCTGTTCGCGTTCCTCGGTATAGAGTGACTGGAACTCCTGTGTCTTGAGTTCCTTAATGGCCTGTTTCAAGATCTTCTGGTAGGTCTCGTAACCCAGGTCGGCAATGAAGCCCGACTGTTCGCCGCCCAGCAGATTGCCGGCACCGCGGATGTCGAGGTCCTGCATGGCCAGATGGATGCCCGAGCCGAGGCCCGAGAAGTTCTCGATGGCCTGCAATCGACGGCGCGCGTCCTGACTCATGGCCGTAAATGGCGGCGTGAGCAGGTAACAGAATGCCTTACGGTTGGTGCGACCCACGCGACCTCGCAACTGGTGCAATTCGCTCAGGCCGTAGTTCTGTGCCTGACTGACAATCATGGTGTTGGCATTCGGGATGTCCAATCCGGCTTCGATGATGGTGGTGCAAACCAAGACGTCAAACTCGTAGTTGGCAAAGTCGAGGATGCATTGCTCCATCTTCTCGGGTTCCATCTGTCCGTGGGCAAAGACGACACGTGCGTCGGGCACCAGTTTGTTGATACGCGCCACGATATCAGGCAGTTGCGATATTCGGTTGTGGATGAAGAAGACCTGTCCGTTGCGGCTCAACTCGAAGTTGATGGCCTCCTTGATGATGTCGTCCTCGTCGCGATGCACCTCTGTCTGGATGGGGTAGCGGTTCGGTGGTGGTGTACTGATGATGGACAAATCGCGTGCCCCCATCAGGCTGAACTGCAAGGTGCGGGGGATAGGCGTAGCGGTCATGGTGAGCGTATCGACGTTGACGCGCAACTTCTTGAGCGCCTCTTTGGTCTTGACGCCGAACTTCTGTTCCTCGTCGATGATGAGCAGCCCCAAGTCCTGGAACTTGACCTGTTTACCAATCAGTTTATGGGTGCCGATGATGATGTTGATCGACCCATTGGCCAAGTCCTTCAATATCTGCGTGACCTGTTTGGCCGACCGGGCGCGGGTCAGATAATCGACACGCACGGGGAAGTCCTTGAGGCGCTGGGAGAACGTTTTGTAGTGCTGGAAAGCCAACACCGTGGTGGGTACCAGGACAGCCACCTGCTTGCAGTCGTTGCATGCCTTGAGGGCAGCGCGGATGGCCACTTCGGTCTTGCCGAACCCGACGTCACCGCACACCAGACGGTCCATCGGCTTGTCGCTCTCCATGTCTTTCTTCACCTCCTGCGTGGCTTTCAACTGGTCGGGCGTGTCCTCGTACATGAACGAGGCCTCCAACTCATGTTGCATCTGGCTGTCAGGACTATAGTGATAACCTTTTTCTTCGCGGCGTTGGGCATAGAGGGCAATGAGTTCGCGCGCCATGTCCTTCATCTTCTCCTTGGTGCGTTCCTTCATCTTCTCCCACGCGCCGCTGCCTAAGCGCGACAACGAAGGCGGTTCGGCATCCTTGCCACGGTATTTGGAGAGTTTGTCCAACTGGTGGATCGAGACAAAGAGCAGGTCGTTGTTCTTATAGATGAGTTTGACCACCTCCTGCGTGCGTTCCTCGCCGGTTTCGGGGTCTTTGCCCATAGGCAGTTGCACAAGGCCACCGAACTGTGCCACACCATGATCCACATGGACGATGAAGTCGCCAATCATGATCTCCTTCAACTCCTTGATGCTGAGGGCAATCTTACCGCTACGGGCGCGGTCGCTCTTGAGGTTGTAACGATGGTAGCGGTCGAAGATCTGGTGGTCGGTGAAGTAGCAGTTCTTGGTGTCGTCATCTACAAAGCCGGCATGGATGGCACGGGGGATGCGTACCAGGTGGAAGCGTTCGCCACGATCCTCGAAGATCGATTCAATACGGTCCAACTGCTTGGGCGAGTCGCTCAGGATGTGGAGTGTGTAGCCCAATTCCTGATAGTGGAGGAAGTCCTGCGAGATGAGGTCGAAGTTCTTGTGCCATTCCGGTTGTGGAGTGGTGTGGAACTCAATGACATAAGGTGCCTTGGCGATGCCGGCCGACAGGTGGTCGTTCATGATGATGAGGCTGAAACGCTCCATGGCTTGGGCAAAAGCCTCGGCATTGACCAATTTCTGGAGGGCATGGACGTCACCCTCCTCACTCTTGATGAGCTGTTCCGAGAGTTCCTGTGTGCAGATACTCGTGACGCGGTCCTTCACCCAGTCGGCGTCGTTGCAGATGATGACCGCCCCATCGGGCAAGAACTCCAGAAGCGAGATACCCTGCGTCTCTTGGTTCGTGAACGAGGGCGACAATGTGATCTCGTCCAACTGCTCGCGACTCAGCTGACTATCCACCTCGAAACTGCGGAGCGAGTCAATCTCGTTGCCGAAGAAGTCGATACGGTAGGGGTACTCGCACGAGAAACTGAAGACGTCGATGATGCTGCCACGCACGGCAAACTGTCCTGGTTCATAGACGTAGTCAACCCGTTGGAAACCAGTGCTGTTGAGCATCTCGATGACGAATTGGCTATCCACCTTCTCCCCCTTGTGCAGCACCAGGATATTCTCTTTCACCTGTTCGGTGGTAGCCACTTTCTCGGCCAATGCCTCGGGGTAGGAGACGATGGCAATGGTCTTGCCCGTCGGGGCCGATGCCGTCAGGTTCTCCTCTTTGATGGCGGCTAACGTACTGATGGTTTCGGTGCGGAGAATCTCGTTGGCCGAGTCGGCCTGTCCGTACTTGATGCTGCGTTTGTAACCCGATGGGAAGAACGACACATTGGCCTCCTCGGCTATCTGGCAGATGTCGTGATAGAAGTAACCTGCCGTCTCCTCGTCGTCAAGCACAAACAGATAGATGCCCGGCAAGGCATTCTTCAGCGGGGCAAGGAAGGTGGCAGCCGAAGAGCCTTTCAAGCCCTTCAACTGTATGACGGTAGGTTTAGCTGTATCGTCCAACGTCAATGCCCTCAGTCGCTTGACTAAGGCATTGAATCGCGGTTTCTGTAGAACTAAGTCTTTGATTTCGGACATAAACTGAGACCCCCCTCTTGTCCCCCGAGGGGGAGGGAATTTAGTTGTGAGGTTATGAGGTTGTGAGGTTATGAGGTTCTGAGCACCCAACACGAAGTATTAACACGAACGAAGTGAGTATTACCGCGTCAGCATTAACACGTCAGTATTAACACCGAAGGTATTAACATGAGCGCCAGCGAATATTACCACGTCAGTATTACCACAAGATTGTTGCCCAAACTCAGTTTGAGGCAACAATCTTGTATATCGTCTTTTCCCCTTTTATCTTCAGCCCCTTGACCTTGTCGAGCACGGCCTGGACGACGTCGGCGTCGATGGCGCAATAGGCGCAATGTTCCATCACATCGATGCGGCCAATCTGACGACCTTCGATGCCGCCGTTCTTGGTGAAGAAACCCAGGATATCGCCCTTCGAGATCTTCTCTTTCTTGCCTCGGCCGATATAAACCAGCGTGCGTTGCGGTTCGGCAACTCCTTCATCGCCAACCTGTTGCGCCTTGGCAGCACGTTGCTGCTTGAAGTTATAGATAGGCACCTTAGCAGCGATGAAGTCGGGCAACGTCTCGTTCGGCCCGACGAGCAGGTAGGCGGTGCCCGATGCGCCGTTGCGGGCGGTACGACCATTGCGGTGCGTCAGGGTCTCGACGTCGGCGGGCAGGTGGTAGTGCACGATGTGTGCCACCTCGGGAATGTCCAAGCCGCGGGCGGCGAGGTCGGTCGAAGAAATATACTGTACGGTGTTGGCCCTCAGTCGGATAAGTGCTTTGTCGCGCAGATCCTGTGGCAACCCTCCGTGATAGAGGGCGCACTCCATGCCCTGTTCCTGGAGGTAGTGGGCGATGCGTTCGGCGCTCTCGCGGTAGCCGCTGAAGATGATGACGGGCTGACGGTCGGGCAGACTGGTGAGCAACTCCTTGAGTGTCTCCAACTTATCGGCCACGGGCGACTTCACCTGATAGAGCGCCAACTTACCCTCCTGGGGTAGCACCTCCTTCTTCGACTTGCTGTCGGCAACCCCTTGTGTGAAGTCCAACTGCTCGTAGGGCTTGAAGTTCAACCACGGGGCAATCGGCACGGCGTGAGTGGCGCTGGTGAGCAACATCTGCCGACGGTTGGTGAGGCGCGAGATGATGAAACGGATCTCCTCCTCGAAACCCAGTTCGAGGCTCTTGTCGTACTCGTCCAGCACCAGATGAGAGAATTGCTGCGGGTCGATGTGCTTGCGTTCGATGTGGTCCTTCAGTCGGCCGCTCGTGCCAATGATGAGGTAGGCCCCCTCATTATTTAATGTAGCGAGGCGCTGGTTCTCGATGCGGGCGTCGTGTCCGCCGTAGCACAGTACCGTCCTGATTCCCAGTTGTTTGGCCACGTCGCCAATCTGCTGCGCCAGTTCGCGCGAGGGCACGATCACCAGCCCGTGCGTCGGCACTTCCGTCTGTGCCACCAGGGGCAGGAGGAAGGCCGCCGTTTTGCCGCTTCCCGTGGGCGACAGGAGCAAGACGTTCTGCCCCGAAACGGCTGTTTCGAGCATTTTCGTCTGCATCACATTCAAGCAGTCGAAGCCCAATACCTCAACTGCTTTCTGCTTGAAATCTTGTAAGTTCATGGGCGCAAAGATATAGTTTTTTTCTCAATTATTCAACATTATCGACAAATAGTTCGCCAATTTGAAAAAAAGAGCGGAGAACTGTTGATTTTTACGACAAAAAACACTACCTTTGTCCAACCCATTCGTAGAAAAAACTCAATTGAATTACCCATGCGATACCTCCTTCGCTGTTGTTTCCTGACCCTGTTTTGTCTGGTTGGTGGCAGTCTTTTTCCGACGGTCTCGGCACAGGCGCCACGAGCCACGCACATCGTCATCGACAAGAATCGGATGACCCTCACCCTCTATGCCCAGGGCGACACCCTGATGCACTTCCCCGTGTCGTGCGGCAGGGGGTACGGGCACAAGCAGATGCAGGGCGACATGCGTACGCCCGAAGGCACTTTTCGCATCACCCAAATCACCGAAGCGAGCGCCTGGGGACATGATTTCGGCGACGGTTTGGGCTATATCCCCCATGCCTACGGACCCTGGTTCATCCGCCTCAGCGCCGGCAACGGCATCGGCATCCACGGCACCCACGACCCTGCCTCGATGGGCTTACGCGCCTCGGAGGGTTGCATCCGTCTCCGCAACGAAGACCTCCTGAAACTCCGGCCCCGTCTGTATCGCGGCTTGGAGGTCACTATCTTGCCCGATTCCTTCCCCCTTATCCCGGCTCCAACGTTGCTGCGTCGCCCACAAGCACAACTTTTGCGTCCCACCGCTTCGCCTATCACTTCACCCTGAGAGTGTGCTGACCCAACCTCGCGGTTCCGATGCGGTTAAATTTGGGTGAATAAATGGTCTTGATTGGGTCTTTGTTTTCGGTCGATTCAATCGTACGTCAATAGATACCCAATAGTTACCCGATAGTTACCCGAACGTCACCGCAATAGAGGAACAAGGGTGGGTGAAAATAGCGGACTTGGAATTGCAAGTCTATTGCAAGAAACACGGCTCGATTTTATTCCATCTGATTGATGTAATTGAGCAAAAAATCTTCCACTCCGATGTAGAGAATGCCTGCTTCATCGCGCCAACGGACTATATAGTCACGAACGACTACAATCTTTACGAACGAGTCTTCGATTTTTCGGAGAGAGTTGGTCTCCTGAAGTCGCTTGCTCTCTTCCGCAATCGTCAAAGCCGATTGTATATAATAGCGGGTATGTCCTCTGTAGCATACAAAATCGACTTCCAGTTGAGACCGTTGACGTTTGCCTTCGGTATTAGTGGTGGTTGTTTCTATAACTCCAACGTCAACGCTGAAACCCCTGGCAGTCAGTTCGTTAAATAGGATGTTTTCCATGATGTGGTTCTCTTCCTGTTGTCGGAAATTGAGGCGGGCATTACGAAGCCCCATGTCGCTGTAGAAGTACTTTTGCTGTGCCCCGATGTATTTCCTGCCCTTGATGTCGTAGCGAGCCGCTTTCTTCAAAATGAATGAATCAATGAAACAATCGATGTATGCAGCGATGGTATTGTGAGAAATGTTGATATGCCTCTCCGACTTGAAGGTGTTTTCCAAGCGTGAGGCGTTTGTCAGACTTCCTACAGAGGATGCAAGAATGTTGAGTAGGTCTTCCAGTACGTCCTTGGAGCTTTTCAGATTGTTCCGTTCTATCACATCGGAGATGTAGGTGCGTTCAAAAAGTCCCTGTAGATAGGCCGCTTTTTCGGCATGTTCGGATTTGTTTAGAACAAATGGCATGCCTCCGTACATCATGAACTCCGTCCAAGCCATGCGGGAATCCCCTTGGTAGGCCGACATGAACTCGTCAAAGGTGAGCGGATTGATTCGGATTTCTTCTCCGCGATCCTTAAATTCGGTAAGTATGTCAACCGATAGCATTTTGGAGTTGCTGCCAGTAACGTATAAATCCACATTAGGCAGTTTTTTTAATCCGAGAAGGACATCTACGAATCCGATTTTCTCGTTTGGGTCGTCGGGTAGATAGGGGTTGGGGATGCTGTCGACCTTCTGTATTTCGTCCAAAAGTACATAATAATATTGTGATTGGTCGGAGCATAGTTCGCGGATGTATTTGCCCAGTTCCAGTGGGTTGCGATAACGGATGTTTACGTCTTCGTCAAGAGCCAGCATGATGATGTTTTGCTCCGACACTCCTTCTTCAAGCAGGTGTTGGCGGAACAATGTGTTCATGAGATATGACTTGCCGCAGCGGCGTATGCCAGTCACTATTTTGATCATGCCATCTTTTTTCTTGGCGATGACTTGTTTTAGATATCTGTCTCTTTGGATAATCATAGTATGTACTTTTTTTGTTACCGTGTAACACTTTTCGTCTGCAAAGATAGGGAATTTTGTCAAAAGTAGCCGATTTTGCGTACTTTTTTTGTTACTATGTCACACTTTTCGTCTATAACTGGGCAAAAAATGCTTAAAAAAGGATGCTTTATAGACGAAAACTGTTACCATGTAACACTTTTTGTCTGCAAGAGTTGGGTTCCCCGTCTCATCTGGGAGCGTATATTCTATCAATGAATTGAATCTAAAGAAAATCTGACCTAAGGGTTGCTTTGCTGTCGAAGAATGTCAATTCTGTTGTCAAAAAGGAATGCGTTTTTGCAAAATGATGGTATAAATAGGAAATTTATGGAAAAAGTTTAGGAAAAGATTGCATATTTGAACGAAAAATAGTATATTTGTGCCCATAATATTATGTTATTCTATAATTGTTTAGAACATGAAAAAGATCGCTAATTACCTACTCGTTTTGTTGACCGTGCTCTTCATGGGCACTTTCGCTTCATGTAGTGAAAAAGAGGATGATGTGACGGAATTGACTTCCGAGCAAATCACGCAATATACCAAGGATATTGTCGGTAAGTGGAAAGTGAATGGCGCGCAGGAGTTCTGGCGCTTTGATTCAAGCAGTTACGGCGAGAACTGGGATGAGGGTGACGGCATCTATGAGGGCGAAGATGGTACCTACAAGTTCAAGTGGTACTTCAAGCCATCGGGCCTCTACATCATCATCCGTATTCAGGGTGAATATGGCAACCCAGATACCGATTGTCCTTACACGATTCTGTCGCTCACTTCGACAACGTTGAGCTGGAAGTCGAACGACGGTTATCAGAAGACGATGACAAGACAGTGAGGTGAGGTCGCTTCGCTGGTGAGGTTATAAGGTTTTAAGGTCGCTTCGCTGGTGAGGTTATGAGGTTATAAGGTTATAAGGTTGTTAGGTTTTAAGGTCGCTTCGCTGGTAAGGTTGTAAGGTTTTAACCGATAACCGATAACCGATAATCGTTAACCCTTTAAACCCTTCCGACCATTCGTAGTCCTAAGGCTATAAACCAATTAAAATCCGAGAGTATGAATAAGCCTGTCAAGGTCGCTTTAATAAGTTTGGGTTCCATTGTTGGATTGCTGGTAGTGGCAATCCTGTTGGTCAGTACGTTCGTCGTCTCGAAAGAGCAACTCACCAAGACGGTCAAGGACGTGGCGGCAGATTATGTGACTTGTCCTACGGAAGTGGGGTCGGTGGAACTCACTTTCTTCAGCAGTTTCCCCGATGTTTCGCTCTGTATCAACGACTTATCGATCATCAACCCGATGGAGGGAGCGCAGAGTGACACGGTGGTTCATGTGCATCGTCTCTTTGCCAAGATCGACGTGATGGCCTACCTGAAGCAGGGCAGCATCAACATCTCGGGATTCACCTTGCAGGACGCACAGGCGAACCTCTTTGTGAACGAGGACAGTGTGCCGAACTACAACGTCTTCAACCTGGAGGCCGATACCACCCAGCAGGTGGACACCACGAGCGAGGCTATCTCGTTGGACCAGATCTCGTTGCACAACATCGAGATTCAGAACCTCTCGGCCACCTATCTGGACCGTTCGCTCCAGATGGAGTCCCGTTGCCGCAACGTCAACCTGGTGCTCAATACCGATGCCAATCTGCAGGACCTGACGGGCGGTGGCGACATCGACCTGGAGATTGGCGAACTGTTCTACAGCGACTCGCTCAACTATGCCCAGTTGTCGGACTTGAAGTTGAAGAATACGCACCTCTACTACGACGGCAAGGAGGCATCGGTCAAGATGCCGAAACTCTATGTGGCGACCCAAGACTACCTGCTGTCGGGCGAAACCGCCTTGCTGGCCAAGATTTGGGGCATGGAGTTGGCCGACATCGAGGCTGAATGGAAAAATGACCGTCCAACCTTCAAGGGCGTGACCCGTCTCGACTCGTCGAACGTCACCCTGGGCAAGGAGGACTTGATGTATATCTCGACCGAGGGCGTGTCGTTCGACATGCCGGTGTCAAGTACAGCCGACCGTTGGACCACCAACGTCAATACGCAGGTGGACGGACTCTGTTTCTCGACCGACGCAGACGGACAGTTGGCCGACCACCTGAACCTCAAGACGCAGTTCGAGGCATCGACCAACACCACCTTCAACGAGTTCTGGGTGCGTGACATGTTGACCCAAATCAACGACCAGAAGCTCTCGGGGCAGGTGCACGTCGATATGCAGGACACCACGCTACTGAAGGCTGAGGTGGATGCCACGTTGGGGGCAACCACGATTGAGGATATCCTGGCGCTGGTGCCGGCTGCCTATAAGGAGTCGCTCAAGGGCATGAACCTGAAGTCGGACCTCTCGGACACCCGTCTCACTGCCAACCTCGAGGTGGGCAAGGAGTTGAACCTCAAGCAGGTTAAGGTGACGAGCCAGTTGAACAAGTTCCAGTATAGCGACGACACGAACCTCACGTGCGACATCAACACGCTGGATGCTACGGTCATCTATCCGGCCGGTGCACGTGGCAAGGAGTTCCGCATCGTGGGCAAGATGAACAAGCTTGACGTAGCGATGGTGGACGACTCGACCAACCTGTATGTGGATATCCCGGGCGGCACGGCGGACTTGCTGATGCGCGACGACATCCTGAACGGCAAGGACCCGCGCCTCACGGCTCAGTTCGACTTGGAGGACTTCCAGGTCAAGATGGACGACACCGTTCAGGTGGAGATCCAAACCCCACAGGGCAAGGCTGACATCGACATGGCGTCGGTCAAGAACTGCATCAAGGTGGATGCCAAGGTGGGTCTGTCGGGGTTGGCGCTGCAGATGGGCGGCGGTTTGCGCGGCGTTACGGGTCAGGCCACAGCCGACTTCTCGTGCCTCTACGACGACCGCCAGAAGGATGTGCTTGACCAGGTTTCGCCGGTAGCCGACTTCACGTTGCGCGAGGGTAACTTCAACATCGACGGCATCCCTTATCCGGTGGAGTTGCCTCTGCTTAATGCTACATTTAATAAGGATCGCGCGGTGCTCAACACCTGTCAGCTCAACTTGGGTAACAGCAAGATGGACCTGAAGGGTGTCATCAGCAACATCAACGACTGGCTCAAGGAGAAGGCGCTATTGGATGGCAAGATTTCTCTGTCGAGCCCGTTGGTCGATGTGGGTCAGCTTATGGATCTGACCAGTGGCATCGGGTGTGAGGAAGATTCGGTCGCTACGGCCGACGCCACTCCGGCTGAGGCAACCAATAGCGCTGCTGCCGACACCGTGGCTGAACCTTTCATGGTGCCTAAGGATGTTAACTTCGTCATTACCACCAACATCCAGACGGCGAAGGTGAACGACAACAGCTTCGACAATGTGAACGGTCAGCTGACCATCGACGATGGTGTATTGGTGCTCGAAGAGATGGGCTTCACCTCGAAGGCAGCCAAGATGCAACTCACGGCACTCTACAAGTCGCCACGTCGCAACAACCTCTTTGTGGGTTGGAACTTCCACCTGTTGGATATCGACATCGCCGAGATGATTAAGCTGGTGCCCGAGATTGACACCATCGTGCCGATGCTCTCCAGCTTTGCGGGCAAGGCGGAGTTTCACTTGGCTGGCGAGACTGCACTCTTTGCTGACTATTCGCCCAAGATGTCCACCCTCCAGGCCACGGCTGCCATCGAGGGCAAGGACCTCACGGTGCTGGATAGCGAGACCTTCCAGACCATCAAGAAGTACCTATTTAAAGAGTGTACCACCAACAAGATTGATACGTTGTCGGTCGAGATGGCGGTGAACCGCAAGAAGATGACGCTCTACCCGATGCTGATTGGCTGGGACAAGTATGAGGCGGTCATTTCGGGCAACCACAACATCACGGGTTCGATGCCGTTCAACTATCATATCTCCATCACCAAGTGTCCATTGGTGGGTGGTCACCTCGGCCTCAACATTCTGGGCGACTTGGATCACCTCGACGACATCTCGTTCAAGTTGGGCGAATGTAAGTACGCCAACCTCTACAAACCGGAGAAACGTCGCCTCTCGCAGGAACAGACGTTGGAACTGAAGAAGCTGATCAACACGTCGTTGAAGCGTATGGTGCGTGAGGAGTAGATGGTGAGGTTTTAAGGTCGCTACGCTTGTGAGGTTGCTTCGCTTGTAAGGTTATATGGTTTTTGACCCTTACATTGTATATTACCTCACAACCTTAAAACTCATAACCTAAAAACCTATATTGTCAACACAAACATAATTATTAATAACTTACTTTGAAATGAAAAGAGATTCACAGGTATTTGGCCTGATCGCCGACGAGCGTGCACGCCAGATGAAGGGTATTGAACTTATCGCGTCCGAGAACATCGTGAGTGATCAGGTCCTTGAGGCTATGGGTTCTGTATTGACCAACAAGTATGCTGAGGGTTATCCTGGTAAGCGTTACTACGGTGGCTGTGAGGTGGTCGATAAGGTCGAGCAGTTGGCCATTGACCGCTTGAAGGAGATCTTCGGCGCATGTTGGGCAAACGTGCAGCCACACTCTGGTGCTCAGGCTAACGAAGCTGTCCTCGCTGCTGTGCTCAACCCTGGCGACACTTTCATGGGTCTGAACCTCGCTCATGGTGGTCACCTTTCTCATGGTTCGTCTGTCAACAGCTCGGGCATCCTCTATCGTCCTGTTGCTTACAACATCAACGAACAGACGGGTCGCGTGGACTACGACGAGATGGAACGTCTGGCCAAGGAGAACAAGCCAAAACTCATCATCGGTGGTGGTTCTGCCTATAGCCGCGAGTGGGATTATGCCCGTATGCGCAAGATTGCTGACGAGGTCGGTGCCATCCTCATGATCGATATGGCTCACCCTGCAGGCCTCATTGCTGCTGGCTTGCTCGAAAATCCTGTGAAGTATGCTCACATCGTTACCTCTACCACCCACAAGTCGCTGCGTGGTCCTCGTGGTGGCGTCATCATGATGGGTCAGGACTTCCCTAATCCTAAGGGTATCCTCACGCCTAAGGGCGAGGTCAAGATGATGTCGGCTTGCTTGGACAGCAGTGTCTTCCCTGGCACCCAGGGCGGTCCATTGGAGCACGTCATTGCGGCCAAGGCTGTTGCCTTCGGTGAGATTCTCCAGCCTGAGTTCAAGGAGTATGCCAAGCAGGTCAAGAAGAATGCTGCTACATTGGCCGACGAACTGATGAAGCGTGGCTTCAAGATCATCTCTGGCGGTACCGACAACCACTCTATGCTGGTTGACCTCCGCACCAAATATCCTGACCTCACTGGTAAGGTAGCCGAGAAGGCACTTGTTGCTGCCGACATCACCGCCAACAAGAACATGGTGCCTTTCGACTCTCGTTCTGCCTTCCAGACCTCGGGCATCCGTCTCGGTACTCCTGCCATCACGACTCGTGGTGCTAAGGAAGACCTCATGATTCAGATTGCCGCCTGGATTGAGGAGGTGCTCAACGACCCTGAGAACGAGGCCGTTATCGCCAAGGTTCGCAGCGAGGTCAATGCCACCATGGCTAAGTATCCTCTCTTCGCTTATTAAAGAATCCTTTGATATTTATTCAACCAAGACTGAAGTCCATTGGGATATCAGTCTTGGTTTCTTTACACCATGAAAGTCGAGACTTTTACTTAGTTGATTCGGACGTGCGAAGTCCGTCCTAAGTAATTGTATCGACTTTCTTTTTTGACTATATTGCAAGAAAAAAAGAGTGAATTAAGTGGAGCGGTTGGGAAGCCTCCCATGTGTTTATACACTTAATCACTCTTTATGTGCTGCAAATCTACAACATATTTTCCAGATAATCAAATATTACCTCGAAAATACTTACTTCTATTCGGAATTTAGAGCAAATTTGCAGTAAATTTCGGCGTATGAGGTATGTTCTACTCTGAATTTAGTGCAAAACAAGGCAAAACAGAGGTCCGGCATCCCATCTCGGGATGCCGGACTTGGATATATAAATAGTTACTAGTGGTTGGGTGCGTTCTGATGCTTAGCGCAAGAGAATCTTCTGATTATGACGTAGTTGTAGCGTGGCGGGTGAGGTGCCTCGAATGCGTCGGCCCATGAGGTCGTAGGAAGGAGCAACGGTGCCCGGAGCAGAAACGGTTTCGATGGCGGTAGTGCCAGCAGGAACAATTCCGTTGTTCGATACTGTGTAGTCCACCTCCGTGACGGTTGGATGTTCGGCGCTGACTGTCACAGGAGTAGCCTGTACCGTGTAGCCAGCAGCGTCAGGACGGACGGTGTAGGTACCGAAAGGAACATTTTCGAACTTGAAGTGTCCGTTGGCGTCCACCTGTACTGTGGCGATGATGTGACCTTCGCTGTCGATGAGAAGCATGTTGACGTCCCATTCCTCGGACGCAGCCAAAGCTCTGTTACGTAGGGCGTTGGCGTTCTGCCCGTTGCGGGCAATCGTTCCTTCGATGACGCCCGTACCAGTCAACGGCGCAGGGGCTGGTAGCATCTGGATGGCATAGACGTCGATATAGTTCTCGTAGTCAGGCACTTCGAGCATGGTGGCGGCACTCCACGAGGCAGCCGACGGGTAGTAAGTCTGCATGAACGAACCGGTCGCCTTGGTGCGCAGATAGCACTTGCCCATTGGCAAAGAGACCATGGCGGTATCGTGGTCGATGGTGGCGGTCTCCGAGACATAGAGTTCGCCGTCAATGTTGTAGCGGAGCACCTCGATCTCGGCTTGGGTTGGATTCTCGCCTTCCAGAGCCGTCACTTGCCACTCCATGCCATACAGGAAGATTTGCATTGGTCGAATCATGACATATTGGTCGCCCATTCCATATTTCGAGAAGAGTCCCACCATAGGCGAATCGCCGTAGCGAATTGTCATATAGTTGTCCGAGAGTTCCGACAGGTCGGCATAGATCTTGTAGCGACCCGGCGCCTCGGTGACGATGGAGGTGGCGGCAACGTCCTTCAATTTCCAGTTGTCGTTGTAGTCCTCGTACGATATGTGCAACTGATTTGGGTCGGGCAATATATATTCCGTGTTGAGGATGACACCATCCACGCCTTGGTAGTCGGGCGAACAGTAAACTGGGAAGAAGATGACATCGTTCGTCGATTTCCGAAGCGTCATGTCGAAGTGTTGGCCGTCGCCCGTCATCTCGCAGATGATGGAATAACCGATATCCTCCGTCGTCGGGGTGTAGGTGTCACCATTCGCACCTTCGATAAGGGTAAGGGCATAGTTGTAAGGATTACGTCTGTACCACTTGTAGTTCACGTATTGTGTCGGATTCTCGATGTTCGTGTAGTTGGTATAGGAATAGACGTGAACCTCGCCGAGCGTCGGAGCTTCGATAGGAGTGCCGACAATGTTCTCGCCGTCCGACCACGAGTAGCCGTAGCTGGCGGGAATGGCAGGATACTTCACCTCAATGACGTTGGAGAATTTGCCGTCGTAGGTGCCTCCGACAATGCGCAGGCGGTAGGCCTGGTTGGAAAACTCGATGTAGGGGCAGTAGTTGTACGACGTTGTCGTATAGATGGTGTCATCATAGACAACATCTTTCCATTGGTTGTCCGACTTCACCTGCGGAACATAATAATCGGCTCCGATGGTGCTCGGCGAGGGGAAATTCATGTCGGCATAAACGTAGTGGGAATAGTAGCCACCTAGTCCAGACGGCCAGTCATAGACACGGCTCAGTTCCAACAACGGCACGGCGCTGCCGTCGTCCTGCGGGCCGTTAGCAATGGTGGGCAAGTTGCCCATGCAACCTGGTGTCACCGGGTTCGGTCGATGTTGTGCTTGGATTGTTGTCGCCAAAAGGGTGGCCAACAGGAGAAGAGGTAAAGTCTGTTTCATAGTATTTGGGTTTTAAGTAGAACCTGAATCTGTCCTTCTCGGAGCGTCGTGAAGAATTTCTACTAGGGTCGAAGATGCTTCGACCGCTTCCGATAAGGACATTATAAATATATATAGATAAATGAGAGATCCAAGGTTAAATTCATTTGCAAAGATACATTCCCTTCTCCATTCCGTGACTTGCATTTTTACATTTTCTACTGGCATTTTCGCAAAAAGTGTGCTGGGATACGAAAACTCCATCAGCAAAGTCCAGTTGGTGCTTTGCTGATGGGGTTTCTTGCGTGCGAAGTTACCTTGCCGCTTACTTATCAATCCTATCCTGTTCAAGTGGCATGTTGGTGCTTCGCTCGACCGGTTCGGAATAGGAGGACAGCGTTAGGATGTCGGATTCAATCCATGTGGAACATCTCGGGGAGCGGGATGCTGACCGGACTGTTGTCTGGATTGCATTTCATGATGTCGGCCATGTAAGCCCACCACTTCTTGCAGATGTCGGTCTCGCCGAGGTCCTGGCTGCCGCCTTCGCCTTCCACTTCCTGATAGGCGTAGAGCGTGTCGGTATCTTCGTCCAAATAGATGCTGTAGTTGCGTACGCCCGAATCGTGCAACAGTTGTCGCAGTTCGGGGAAGAGGTTCTGGTGACGACGTTTGTATTCCTCCTTCTGTCCTGGATTGAGGAACATCTTGAATGCCATTCTTTTCATAGTCTTGAGGTTATTAGGTTATGTTTCTTGGGGAGCGATTGACCGAAATCGGACAATCGCTGGATAATCGTGTCAGTCTTTCCGCACCAGATCCTTGAGTCGTTTGTCTAATTGTGTCGGCTGGTTGTAAGCCGTATTCTGTAACGTGACGCTCATGCGGTAGGGCACATTCTGGAGCAACGAGGGGATGCGGTAGTCGGTCGGCAGGGCCGTCAGGTAGAGGCGAAGGTGCTGGTTGTCGAAGGTGGGGAAGAGTACCTCCTCTCGCCAATCGCCTAGGATGTCGGCCATGAGCGAAGGGTTGGCCTTCGTGCCGTTGTTGCTGTGCACGCCAGGGAACTTGATGACGGGCTCGATGGTCTTTTCGGTCCAGTTGTACTTCGAGACGGTTGTCCGATCCAGCAGTTCGCGGTTTAGGTCGCCATCCCACCATATTCCGAAGTTGAACGACAGCCCACGCGGATTGGCAATCACCTCGCCTTGAGCATCGAGGATGCCGTTGGTGCAGAGGGACCACATTTCGTAGCCGGGATGGGTAGGGTCGATGTCGGCTGCCATGCATCGACCGCAGTCGCCCTCGTAAGGAATCTGACGTAGGATTCGGCCGGTGCGGGCATCACGCAGAGTGGTGCCGGTGCCGTGCACTTCGTGACATTGCCAGACGTAGAGGTTGTCATCGCCCGGTAGCATAGGTCCGAGGTGCATGGCATCACCGTGACCTAACTTGGTGGAATAGAGTCCCTTGCCGTTGTGGTCGATGGTGCACGAACCATAGATAATCTCGTCCCAGCCGTCGCTGTCAACGTCGGCTACGATGAGGGAGTGGTTGCCTTGACTGGAGAAATCGCCCCAAGGACCCGGTTTCTCGACGACCCATTTGTCGCCTTTGTCCTTGAGTTCGGCGCCCTCGTAACTATCGAAGAACCAACGTTGTGTGAGTTGCTTGCCGTCCCAATCCCAAGCAACCAAGGTCGAGCGGGTGTAGTAACCTCGGCACATCACGACCGAAGGCAGACGTTCTTCGATTTTCTTGCCGTTCTTCTTGGCCGTACGGGTGTTGCCGAAGTAACCGACACAAGCCAGATAACGGTCGCTGCGGTTCTGTTTCAAGTCGCCCCAAAGACCAGGAGCACCGCGTTCGGGCACATAGTCGGTGGTATAGAGCGCCTTTCCCGTTTCGCCACAGAAGACGGTGAGGTATTCGGGACCTTTATAGATATGGCCGCGTTCGTTCACATGGTTGGCCGAGGCATCGCCAATGACGTTGCCCAGGGCATCGACCGTGCCGTCGCCGGTTTTCATGACCACTTCGGCCTTGCCGTCGCCGTCCAGGTCGTAGGCCATGATCTGGGTGTAGTGGGCACCAGCGCGAATGTTAGGACCTAAGTCAATGCGCCATAGGAAGTTCTGGAGCGCTGAGTCGGCCTGCTGTTTGTCGGGCAGCGGGGTGAGACTGTAACAATCCACCAGAACGTGGCCCGTGTAGCCTTGGTGCGAGTTGTCGTGACTGTTGGAGGGGTCCCACTTGACGATGATCTCCATCTGACCGTCGCCGTCCACGTCGGCCATCGTGCAGTCGTTGGCGGAATAGCGGCATTGGGCAGGAGTGCCCTGTCCGGCATCGGCCGGTTTGTTGAGTGGGATGTCCAGATAACCGACTGGCGCATTGGCAGGGAGGGTGTATGTGCCTTCCTGAAGTCGCTTGGGTGCCGCCTTGTCGGTGTGGGCTGTGAGTCGGAAAACGTTGGGTTGAGAGAAATCGAAGTCTTTCGCGGGTAGATTTACAAACGTTTTAGATGTGTTGCGGATGAGAGATTGATTGCCGGCAAACAGATCGAAGGTGATGTACTGCGGGTCTTCGTTCAGGAGTCGCCAACTGACAGTGATGCTGTCGGGAGACTGGCGCATGACGATGAGACCACGGTTAAGGGCTTCCATCGACATTTGGTCGAGATGGTAAGCAGTTTGCGAAAAGGCTGCCATGGACATTGTCCACAGCAGCCATGTTGATAGTCTTTTTTGCATAAGCTATTATCGAAGGAATGCTATCAAGACGCCTGCTGCAACGGCCGATCCGATAACGCCGGAGATGTTGGCCGACATGCAGTAGTTCAAGATATTATTCTTCGGGTTAATCTTTGTTGCGATGTCATTGGCCACGCGGCTTGCCATTGGCACGGCCGACAGACCACAGGCACCAACCAGAGGATTGATCTTCTTCTTGGTGAAGAGGTTGAACAACTTCACGAGGAAGATACCACCTGCGATGGAGACAGCGAAGGCACAGAATCCACCAGCAACGATGCCGATAGTCTGCCAGTTGAGGAACGACTGAACGGTCATTGTGGCACCTACTGAGAGGCCCAGGAAGATGGTGGCAATGTTCATCAATGCGTTCGATGCCGTGTCGGCAATACGAGAGGTGTCGGCGCCAATCTCCTTGATGAGGTTACCGAACATCAACATACCAATCAGCGATACGGCCGATGGAACGATGATGGCAACCAGCACGGTAACGAAGATAGGGAAGATGATCTTCGCAACACGGAGGTTCTTGATCTGGAGCTTGTTAGGATAGAGCTTGTCCTGCTCCTTCATGTTGATCTCCAACTCCTTCTTGGTGCAGCAGAGCTTGACTACCAATGGGATGATCACAGGAACCAATGCCATGTACGAGTAAGCTGCAATGGCGATAGGGCCAAGGAGGTGAGGAGCCAACTTGATGGTGGTATAGATGGCGGTAGGACCATCGGCACCACCGATGATGCCCAGCGCACCTGCCTCCTGTGGAGTGAATGCGCCCGAACCAACGGCTACCAGGATGACACTGAAGATACCTACCTGTGCAGCGGCACCGAAGATAGCCAACTTCAAGTTACGGAGCATAGGACCGAAGTCGGTCATAGCACCTACACCCATGAAGATGACTGGTGGAATGAAACCGGTCTTGATGAGCCAGTAGTAGATCATGTTCATCAAGCCCAGGTCGTGTGCAATCTGTGGCAAGGAGCAATGATAGACGTCAAATGGCACCTTGGTGATAGGATCGCCGTAGATGTAGGCCTGTGAGCCGTCTTTCAGTGTGGCAAGGAAGGAATTGGCCAGGTTACCATTGTCCAAAGTGATGACGTTGTGGTAGTTGACACCATTGATCAACAGGTCGGTGGCACCAAAGACGCCCATTTCGCCTCCAGGGAAGTTGGCCAACAGGATGCCCATCGCAATAGGGATGAGCAGCAATGGCTCGTAGTGCTTGGCGATGCCCAAGTAGAGGAACAGGAAGCCGAGCGCATACATGATGAGGAATGACGGTTCAGCAGCAATGTTGCTGAATGCAGTCATCTCGTATAATTTTTCAAAAATTGTACTGAAGTCCATTTTTTGGAAAAATTTAAGTTATTAGTTATTATTTATTAGTTATTAGCCAATTTCGTCATTGAGTTTCGACGAGAGACTTTTGACGGTGGCTGCCATAATTTTTTGAAGCTCTGTACAATCGTTTTTCATAGATGCAAAACATTGGTCATCTATTAGTCCGACATTGTGCAACAGTCTTAACCAATACTGAGTTTCATTTGCCTCTTTTCGGGCTATGGCAATCTTGTGTATAAAGTCTTCTTTCGATTCTGCATTAGGGCTTTCTGCAACATTTGCACCAATTGAGGTGCCTGAGCGAAGAATCTGATTACTTAAAGAGTGCTCTTTCTTTTCTTTTAGATAACGATCTAATTTGTAAATCCTTACGGCAAAGTCATCGCACTTTTTTTGTAATAAGGTGTCTTCCATTCCCTAACTATTAACTAATAACTAATAACTTTTTCAAAGTCAAGTGAGGCGAACTCACTTGATTTTGAAAATTGGATCATCCTCAAATACCTTGTCGCCTGGGTTGGCCAGGATGGCAGTGATTTGGCCATCGCAGTCGGCAGCAACGGCGTTGTAGGTCTTCATGGCCTCGATGTAGCCGATGGTCTGACCCTTCTTGACCATGTCGCCCACCTTGACAGGAGTCTCGGAAGCGTTCTTGACGAGGAAGAACTTACCCTCCAGTGGAGCGAGCACATCAGCACCCTCGCCAGCGGCAACAGGAGCAGCACCGGCAGCAGGAGCAGCGGCTGGAGCGCTACCATCGTTAGGAGCAATGCTTACGGTGTAGGTCTCGCCATTGACGGTGACCTTGAGGTCCTGAGCCTTGATAGCGCCTGTGCCTGCCGAAGCCTTCTTGGCCTTGCGCTCGGCGAGGTCAGCCTCGAAGTCGGCCTTAGCCTTACCGCTCTTATATGCCTCATACTGAGATGGGTGCATAGCGTACTCGAAGAGTTCTTCGTCGTCCTGACCCAACTCCCAGCCATTGGCCTTCATCTTGGCGCGGAACTCGTCCAGGCAGTCAGGAGCATAGGTCTGAGGATCTTCGGTCTCGAACTGACGGCCCTGACTCTTGGCCAACTCGACCAATTCAGGAGCAACAGGACCAGGCAACTGACCTGACTTGCCGAGGATCATATCCCAGATGTTGTCGGCAATGAGGCTCCAACGTTCCTTGCCCTTCTCCATCTGCATGACGTTCATCAGGGCGAGGTTCTTGACATACTGGCTGAATGGAGTAACCAAGCAAGGATAACCTACGCGAGGCCATACATAAGCTACTTCGTCGAAGAGCTTGATGAGGAGTTCGTCGGTCGAGAGCTTTGGCTGACCGTTCTTCTCTTTCCAACGGTTCAGACCCTCCAGGTTCTCCTCCAGGTCGGTCATGAGTGAACCCATCATACCGCCAGGCAGACCTGGTTTAACCAACAGAGAGTTGTTCAAGTGGTTCAGGGCTGGAATATAGTAGCCGAGGAAGTCGTCCATCATCTCCTGGATCATGGTACGTACCTCCATGTAAGCCTTCATGTTGATGTCCTTCACCTTGAAACCTGCATCCTTCAGCATCTCCTGCACGGTGATGATGTCGGCGTGGCCGGTACCCCAAGAGAGAGGTGACATACCGCAGTCGATGTAGTCGCAACCTGCCTTGGCAACCTCGAGGATAGAGGCAACGTTGAAGCCAGGACCAGCATGTGAGTGGTACTGGATGACGATGTCCTTGTTGATGGCCTTGATGCCCTTCACAATCTTGCCCAATGACTCAGGACGACCGATACCGGCCATATCCTTGAGGCAGATTTCGTCGGCACCAGCCTCGATGAAGGTCTTCGCCAGGTTGACGTAATATTCTACAGTATGAATAGGGGAGAAGGTGATACAGAGAGAAGCCTGTGCAATCATGCCAGCCTCCTTGGCATAGCCGATAGAAGGGATGACGTTGCGTGGGTCGTTCAAACCACAGAAGATACGGGTGATGTCAGTACCCTGAGCCTTCTTGACCTTGTAGAAGAGTTTGCGCAAGTCCTTCGAGCAAGGGAACATACGCAGACCATTCAGCGCGCGGTCCAACATGTGGGTCTGAATACCTGCCTCGTGGAAAGGCTTGGTCCACTCACGAACCGACTTGTTGGGGTTCTCGCCGTAGAGCAAGTTCACCTGCTCAAATCCACCACCATTGGTTTCAACGCGATCCCAGCAACCCATTTCGATGATTTTGGGTGCTACCTTAACAAGTTGGTCAACACGAGGCTGATACTTGCCAGCACTCTGCCACATATCGCGGAAGACCAGAGAGAATTTTACTTCTTTTGCCATAACACTAAAAGTATATTTTTTTGATTTAATTATTATTTCTTATTGGGAGTAAATAAAGGAGTTAAAGGGAGTTGTTTGTAGTGAAAGGAGTTAATGGGAGTTAAAAGGAGTTATCGCTTCGCTCTGGGAGTTAACGGACGATAGAAAAAGCTGACAAGTCAAGTAAATAACTATTCGTTGAGTTGTTGTCCTCCAGAGGTATCTACTTTACTCTTTACCCTTTACTCTCTACTCTCTTTAAAACCTTTACTCTCTACTCTCTTTAAAACCTTTACTCTCTACACTCTACACTCTACTCTTTACCAATTATCCCTTTACAATCTTGGTGACCATGGCGCCTGGAGCCACTTGCTTGATAGCCTCCTTGATGGCAGCTTCCACGTTGGCCGAGATGGCAGCTGGAGCAGCGGCGACCTTCTTGGCGGGAGCCTCCTCTTCGGGAGCTACTTTGTTAATGACTTGAATCAGGCCATTCGACAACAAGATGATGAGAATGAGGATGATGAATACGGTGCCCATACCGATGCACATCAGCATCAGGGCAGTTTCCATAGGTGTTAGTCCTTCCATATTGTGAGATATTTTAATTTGTCTATTCGGTTTTTCTGGGGGTAATGGGGAGTATTTTTCCCAACCTCGGAAAGATTTATTTATAAATCGAGCGCAAATTTACATATATTTCTTGAATTATGCAAATATAATGCCCTTTTTTTTGAATTTTTGAAAGAATATAAAGACTATTTGCAAATTACTGAGTAGAAAAGCACTCCAACGTACAAGGTCGTCCCCTTTGCCCTCTGTCGGTCGATGCCGATATTTGGCTTTTTTAAACTTTCGACTCCTCCTTTTCAACACACTTTTGTCTTTCTGGAGTAACCTCTATTTGCACGCACTCCCTCCCTTGCTATGTTGATACGGTCAATTTTTGGTTTATCATTGGTCTAAATTCGGTGAAGGATTTCGTTCGCTTCAACCTTGCTCCAATCAATATCCAATCGATACCCAATCGATACCCGACGCATATCGCGATAGGGGGGCAAGGGTGGGGCGAAGGAGTGTGCAGTTTCGGACATGGTTATCATCCTTTCGGCCGAAAACGGGCAAGTTCGTGATACGATTTCGGGGTGATTTACACTTTTTAGTCGCACTTTTTGTAGTTTTGATACACTTTTTAGTCGCACTTTTTGTCGTCCGGATACACTTTTCAGTCGCACTTTTTGGAAATTATTGATTTTTATATTATCTTTGCAGCAGTTAAATCGTTGAATTATGGAAAGATATGCTATTCAAGAACTCTATGCGTGGAAGAATCAGAGGAACCGCAAACCTTTGATCATGCAAGGAGCAAGGCAGGTGGGTAAAACCTGGCTGATGCAGAAGTTTGCACAGGAGGCATTTGGCAAGAGTGTGTATATCAATTTCGAGAACAATCAGCGTTTGGCCAATCTGTTTGAAAAGGATTTCGACATCCAGCGCATTCTGTTCGAGATACAGTTGGCTACGGGTGTGAAGGTTGACAATGAAACTCTTTTGCTCTTCGACGAGATTCAGGAGGCACGTCGAGGCATTACTTCACTCAAGTATTTCTGCGAAGATGCGCCCGAGATTCCTGTCATAGCGGCAGGTTCGTTGTTGGGCATTGCTACACATCATAATGATAGTTTCCCTGTTGGGAAGGTTAATTTTATGACCCTGTATCCATTGTCCTTCTGGGAGTTTCTCGAGGCAATGGGGAAAGGGCAGTTTGTAGAGGTGATTCGTTCGCAGAATTGGGAAATGCTTGAACCTTTTGAGTCCGATTTGCAGACGCTGTTGCGGCAGTATTTTATTGTGGGTGGAATGCCAGAAGTCGTAAAGTCTTTTGCTGAAGATGCGAATGTCCAGGTGGTTCGAGACTTGCAGCGCAATATCTTGGATGCCTACGACCGTGATTTCTCTAAACATGCCCCCCTCAATGAAGTGCAGCGGTTGCGTTTGGTGTGGCGTAGTGTCGGCGCCCAGTTGTCGAAAGAGAACAAAAAGTTCATCTATGGATTCCTCAAGGAGGGTGCGAGAGCCAAGAATTTTGAATTGGCCATTGAGTGGCTTAAAGATGCAGGACTTGTCTTTAAGGTGAATCGCACCAAGAAAGGCGAGTTACCTCTTTCGGCCTATGAAGACTTTTCGGCGTTCAAATTGTTCATGCTTGACATCGGGTTGCTCTGTGCACAATGTGACGTCCCGCCCGCGGTATTGCTGAATGGCAACGATATCTTTTCGGACTATAAGGGCGCTTTGACCGAGCAGTATGTCTTCCAACAATTGCGCGTCTCCTCACACAATAATATATTTTATTGGTCGGCCGATAATTCTCAGGGCGAGATAGACTTTTTGGTGCAGCAGGATGACAAGGTCTTTCCGATAGAGGTGAAAGCGGCCGAGAACTTACAGGCCAAAAGTCTTCGTTGTTTTGTAGAGAAATATACCCAACTTCATGGTATTCGTTTCTCGATGGCACCCTACCGTCATCAGGCGTGGATTACCAATTATCCCCTCTATGCCGTGGGCGTGGACTTGAATAGGGAATGAAGTTGAACGCCCTTCCTGTCTATTTTCAAGCGATAATTCGGAAAATGATGAACAATCGTTGTCAGTTTGCAAAATTATAGTTATCTTTGCAGCGATTTCGAGAGTTGATATCCAACTTGAATGTGGTAACTTAAACTAAATTAAAGTTAAGATAAGTAGAATAAGTATTTTCTTTACTCCTAATCGCTCGCTGCGGTACGTCCGATTGTGGCGATGAGGGAAACAATTATAATAATTTAGCATTGACTATTATTTCGCGTTCAAAAAAAGAAAAAGCCTGAGAAACTGATTTCTTTTTGAAAGATTTCGGAATAACTGTTCACGGGATTGTCCCCTGATGAGGATGTCCCGACTGCCACACATATTTATGCTTCACCTTCGGGTGTAGGCTTCCTGTGTGGCAGACGGGTTTCTTCTCAGGCTTCCCGTGAACGCGAAAGGAAGTTCTACACCTTTTCTTTTGCCGATGGTCTTTCATAGTGGGATTTGGTCTTATGCTGCAAATCCAAGCACTATGGAAGAAAACGTAGAAGAATTGCACCGCAGGATTGCGGAACTGCAAAAAGAGGTCGCATACCTGAATCAACAACTGAAACAAGACAATCAGTTCGGTCTGCATTGGATAGATGTGCCAGAGGCATTCGATGCAGAGAGTGAAAACAAAATCCCAGTCCTTGAAGAAGTCCCCGAACTTGCCATCAAAAACGATGATGGCAAGCCAACACATATTCTCATAGAGGGAGACAACTATCATGCTTTGACATGCTTGAACTACACACATCATGGCAAGGTCGATGTGATTTATATTGATCCACCATATAATACTGGTAATGGAGAGTTTATGTACAAAGACGAGCGTTATTTGGAAGAATATCCTGATGGTAATATTATTCCAAAAAATCATCCTTTGCGGCATAGTGCATGGCTTTCGTTTATGGAAAAGCGATTAAAAATTGCTTATGAGTTGCTGTCAGATAGAGGCGTAGTATTCATTTCAATAGATGATAATGAGCAGGCAAATCTAAAACTATTGTGCGATAAATTATTCTTTCCAAATAATTTTTTGGCACAAATAATATGGGAACGTGCGTATGCCCCAATTGGCCTTAAAAAACATTTTTCAGAATCGCATGACTATATTATTGCATACGCAAAGCAGATAGAGAAATCAAATAATAATGGTTTGCCTCGAACGGAGGAGGCTAATGGACGCTATTCAAACCCCGACAATGATCCAAGAGGAGATTGGAAATCAAGTGACCTTTCAGTTGGACCAGCGGTTAAAAGTATCATTTATCCGATAATAACGCCTTCCGGTAGAGAAGTGCTCCCTCCTTCTGGGTATAGTTGGCGTTTGGATAAAGAATCATTCAAAAGATATGTTTCAGAAGATAGAATCTGGTTTGGCTTAACAGGTAATAACGTTCCATCAATAAAACGTTTTTTGTCGGAAGTTAAGCAAGGAATAACTCCAATGACCATATGGAAATATGCCGATGTTGGTCATTCTCAGGATGCCACAAAGGAATTAAAAGAAATATTCGGAGGAAAAGCCTTATTTACTTATCCGAAACCCGTTCGACTATTAAAACGCATAATACATCTGTATAGTAAACCTGATTCTATCATTCTCGACTTCTTTGCTGGATCGGGAACGACTCTTCATGCAACCATGCAACTCAATGCAGAGGATGGAGGGCATCGTCAATGCATTCTTTGCCAGATTAATGAAGGGGATATTTGCAGAGATGTGACATACGAGCGTAATCGTCGTGTTATTCAGGGCTACACCGATAGCAAGGGAAAATCTGTCAGTGGCTTAGGCAACTCTTTGAAATACTATCGCACAGCGTTTGTCGGTAAGAATGGACCCAAAACGGCGACTGATGAGGATAAACTGACATTGGCCAAGAAAGCAGGTTGTTTGTTGTCATTGGCCGAAAATACACTTTATGAGACATCGGTCAACGATTATTATCAGTTCTTCACCGACGGGCAAGGACATTGTACGTGTATCTATTTTCAAGAGGATTATAGTCGGTTCGAGGAGTTTCACCAAAAAGTCGTTGCACTGGAGTGCGAACAAAAGACAGTTTATGTTTTCTGTTGGGCAGATGGAGCAGAGTTCGCATCTGAATTTGAGTTTGAGCGTAACGTCGAGGTGAAAAGCATCCCTCAACCGATACTTAACATTTACAAATCATTGAACGCATAACGATATGGAACGGATTGAATTTCAAGAAAGTGCGGTGGAGCAGTTGCTCGACCAATTCAAAATGTTGTGGAAACAGCCGCAACGACAGATTCCTATTACATTGAAGGCTCCGACGGGAAGTGGCAAGACATATATGACGGAAAAGTTCATCTGTGAATTGACCAAACAGCCTGACTGGGTGCAGGATGTGGCATTCATTTGGATTACTTTTTCAGACGAGCTTGCTATGCAGAGCCGCGACAAATTCAAGACCTATTTCCCAACATCATTGCCAGGCCGATTGCTCACCATTCAGGACTTGCAACAAGGGGTGATGCGGGAACGTGACATCATGTTTATGAATTGGCAGAAACTGGTGAGCCGTAAGGCCGAAGACCGTGTCTTGCGTCGTCCTGCCGATAAGCGCAATGAAAAAGAATCGGGCTACTATTTTGAGGATGTAGTAGAACAGACCCATGCTGAGGGTCGTGAATTCATTCTTATTATTGACGAGAGTCATAAGAATGTGACTGAGGCCGCTATGCGTGATGTCATCAAACCGATTGACCCGAAAATCATTGTCAAGGTATCCGCTACGCCCGAAACCGAACCGACGGCATCGGATGTGCAGAATCTCCGTGCTGGCTTTGTCGAAGTAAGCCGTCAGGATGTGATTGATGCGGGTATGATTAAACGAGAATTGGTTTGCCAGACGGAAGAAAGTGTTAAGCGCAAAGGCAACAAGGATTTGGATGACTTGTTGCTCGACCTTGCTATGGAGCGCCGTGCACAATTGGTTGACGATATACAGAAATTTGGTTTCAGGGTCAATCCGTTGGTTATTATCCAGCTTCCGAATGACTCCAGTGTCGATCCGAATGACCAAACAAAGGCCCAAATAGTGACGGAGTATTTGGTGGGGCATGGAGTCAAGCCAGAGCGTATAGCAACCTGGTTCTCGGGAGAGAAGAAACCCCTTGGATTGGAAGAGAATGACAGTCCATACGACTATCTGCTTTTCAAGATGGCAGCTGGTACTGGGTGGGATTGTCCGCGTGCGCAAGTGTTGGTCATGTTCCGTGATATCCAGTCGGAAATATTCCAGACACAGACCATTGGACGCATTGTGCGTATTCCTGTACGAGGCAAACAAGGGAGCGAAGTATTCCAGACGGGCTACATCTATACCAACTATTCACGCAAAGCGGTACTCGATGCCGATTATGGTTCCTCGGGCAATAAACCCAAGGTGAATGTGTCTGAAAGCGTGTTGGGCAAGGAACTCATCATCGACGAATTGTTGCAAACGGAGTACATGTCGCGTGTCGATTATGGCGATTTGGGTAAGAGTTGGGATTTCCAACTTTGCCTCATTCAAACTTTCAATGCTTATTTCGGCATCACGGATGACGATGCTTTTGATGTGGTACAGGATAAGCTGAACGAGCATGGATTGCGAACGAAAGCTTCCTTCAGACGTCAGATTGTGGTGGATGCCAAGTTTCAGGATCTCGACCAGATAAGTTTAGAATCCAATGGAGGAGATTTGAGCCTTGAAGTGAGTCAGAACGATGTGCAGAAACTCTTCACGAAGACGTGTGTCGATTTGCTGAAAGAGCAAAGTGACGATGACGCTAAAATCACCAATATAGCACGTTCTTTCAGTGCATTGAAGAGTGCTTTGCGCTTGTGGATGAAGAAGTACGCATTCCCTCATTTAGACGATTATGCTCGTTATCGCATCTTCTTGGCCGATGTGATTGAGCAAGGGGCGAAAAGCGTCTTCCGTCAATTGGTGACAACTACGTTGAAGAAGCATTATCCTCAACGTTTGGAGCAACTGAAGGAGCGTCGTGCTCAAGCCGAGGCGCAAGATACTGAGACTTTTGTGATTAGACAACTTTATGCGTACAGCGATGAGTATGAGCCATTGGACATGAAACGATGTCTGTTCCGTCCGTTCTATATTGGCAAGAACTATGATGGAAGGGAAAATGAATTGGCCTTTGCTCAATATTTAGATCGACAGGAAAGTATAGAGTGGTGGATGAAAAATGGAGATAGCGGCAGAGATTGGCTTTCTATCCGTTACTTCAATGAAGAAGAAAATAAGGTCTGTTTGTTTTATCCCGATTGGATTTACAAAAAGAAAGATGGAACCATCGGCATTTGGGATACGAAAGGTGGTCAAACGGCATCATCTCTCGAAACAAAAAACAAAGCCGAAGCATTGCAACTCCGTATCCGTCAGTTGAATGGCCACAATCGGGAGTCCATCCGTTATGAGGGTGGAATTGTTATTTTGGCCAATCAGCAATGGTATTGTAATGACAATGCAAATTATACCTATAAACAAAGCAGTACAGACGGCTGGAGGAATATGAACGAATTGTTCCTTTCTCATAAAGAGAAATAAGAATTCGGTTTGTCAATCCTTTTTTCAAACAAATAACCCTGGCAAATGCGTCATCTGCATTTGCCAGGGTTTATTTTATTTGTCTCCGTAGTGACCGTAGGAAGAAATGACGAGGACAACTACTTCGTCGTCAAATATCCTATAGACCAAGCGGTGTTTCTTGGTAATCTGTCGGCTCCAACGTCCTTCGGGCTGACCTTTGAGCGGTTCAGGATGCCCAGTGCCGGTGCGAGGGTGAGTACGCAGTTCTTCAATGAAACTGATGGCCTTCTGGAAGGCTTTGGGTTCACTTTTTGCGAGTTTGGCCAAGCCTTCATTGCTCAAGTCTGTAAAACGTATTTCAAATGTCATAGCCGCATCTTTTGAGCATATCTGAAACTGATTCTCCAGGTTTCAAAGTCGTATATTTGCCTCGCTTGTATTCCTCTTCGGCTTTATCCAATTTGGCATAGAACTCCTCTCGGGTCATCTCCGTGGGGTCGCTTTGTTTCTCGGCGACTAATTTGCGCAGGTATTTGGTGGCACGTTTCAACAGGTTTTCGTCTTCCGAAATGATGCTCATGTACTGCTGCAATTCTGCATTCAATGGTAAGGTTGCCATATTCGATAGATTTTATTTTGGGGCAAAGGTACGACATTATTTCGAGAAAAGCAAGTATATTGCGGTTTGTGACAACGATTTAAGAGGATATTGTTGGATTATTCAGAAATATGCCGTATTTTTGCATGCATAAATTCTTCGTGTCGGTGGGCGTACTACGTCCTATCCGACGAAAAACTTAATTCTCTCACTGAATATGCAGTCCCGCAAACTTGTTTCTGGTAGTGCCGCCACTGGCGATGTGCGCCAGTTCGATACCCAACTTCTTTATTTCACCTGTTCCTCGTTGTCGGCCGATGACCGCTATCTCTACGTCATGTCCGACCGCGATTTCTCGTCGCCCAACGTCTTTGTGCGCGACATGCAGACCGGCGAGGAACGTCGTCTCACCGACAATCGGGAGGGCACGCTCAAGAGCTACGTCTATTTCGACCAGACGCCCCATCGCGGTTTGGGCAAAGCTTCGGTTTGTCTTGATCCTCAACGCAATCGCATCTATTATATTCAGGGCGATGACGTGAAGACCGTTGGTCTGGATGGCAACATCCGCACGTTGGCCCGCGTCCCTGCCGGTCGCATGACCGCCTTCACCCATGTCTCGGCTTGTGGTCGTTACCTCTGTGTGCCCATGACCGACGACCGCATCTTGGATTATGACCCTGCCACCGAGGGTGCCGGCCTGGATCGCCGTCCCATCTACAACATCGACGGACGTGTGCAACGCGAACACCTCAACAGTTACCTGTGCGTCTATGACACGGCCTCGGGAGAGTTGCTCTACGAGAAACGCATCCCCCATTGTTGGATTACGCACGTCCAGTTCAATCCGCAGAATCCCGACCTCATCATGTACAACAACGAGTGGCCCGAAACCAATTGTGGCATCCGTCGCATGTGGCTTTACGACCATCGCTCGGACAGTTATGTCCAATTGCGCACCATGGGCGACGACACTTTGGGCAACCCTGTCGGCTATCCGCGTCGTGCCGAAGATTGGGTGTGCCACGAGATGTGGAGCGATGATGGTCAATACATTATCTATCATGGCGGATATGCCGACGGGCCTGCCATGGTGGGTCGCATGTGCCTGGCCACGCGTCAGTATTGGGAGATTGCCTTGCCCGCCGATTACAATGCCTACGGCCATTTCACGATGGACCATGACCAGATCCTGTGTTGCGACGGTTATTTCAAGTTCCCCGACGAGGTGAAACCCGTCTTCGACAATTCGACCGACAACGGCCCCGACCCCCACAAGAAAGATGGCGAATACATCAGTCGCGTCGTGCCCGATTGGGAGAAGGGTACCCTCCGATGGATTCCTCTTTGCAAGCATCGTAGTGACTGGTTGGGCCAGGATGCTCATCCGCATCCCATCTACAGTCACAAGGGAGACCGCATCTTCTTCAACGCTCGCAACGAACGGGATGTGAAAGTCTATTGCGTGGAGGTTCAGGAGTAAGTCCTGTTTCCGATAGTCCATTCCAAAATAGAAAAGAGGCATTTACGCTGGTCGTAAGTGCCTCGCATTTTATTCGTTTTGGGTCGTTTAATGGCAAGAAAACGTAAATATTAGGTCTGGATAGTGCGATTTTCGACAAATTATTTGGTTATTATCATAAACTTACGCATATTTGCAACGACAATGATTCATTTGGATTACTTTTTTACTCACTTTAATATCATTAACCCATGGAAGACTTCAACTTGTTAAAACCCGATAATAATCCGGAAAACGCTGGCGACCAGTTTGATGCTTGGCGCGATGATTTGTCTTGCGAAGTGGGCGACTGCCTTTTCGTAGCCGGCGTCTGCACCATGATCATGGCCGTCGTCGTGACGGGCATCAATTGTTTGCTTCATGATTGGGGTATCGGTTTGGGACAGATATGGTGGCTGGTCAATCCACTCATCATAGCACTTCTTGCTTATCTCCGAAATCGGAAACCATCGGGTTATCCGCCGAATGTACTTCGTGATATTGTCTTAAAGGTGTGGTTGTCGTGTGCCATTTTTGCTACTGGCTTCTGTCTGTCGGCTATGTTTTTCAATTACGTAGAGTCACAGATAGAGGGATTGGAAGTGTTCGCGCGCGTGGCTGTCAAACCCTATCGCGTCGTTCTTTTGGTGATGGGAATGGCATTGTCTATTACTGGTTTTATTATCAAGCAGACTTGGGTGTGGATCAGTGGCATCGTCTTGGGACTGGGTGGATTCATTTGGATTTCCTTGCAATATTCCACCTATATCCTGTCCGAATACCGTGCTTTGGAAGATTCCTTCTTCCTTTTGGAAATCTTCATCTGTATCGTGGTCGAGTTTTTTGCCTTCTCCTGCTTCGTCTTGCCAGGGCATTGCTTGAAGTACAAATAGTTAGCAATTCGTCGGGAGAAGCGCCTCCTGTATGGCGGTGTCAACCTTGTTTATAGAAATAACTGGGGTGCTGTCGAAACAATCGACAGCACCCCAGTTTTTCGTTTATGGATTTCCGACTCCTTTTTTTCAACTTTCAATTTTCAACTTTCAATTTTCAACTTTCAATTCGATTTTATCGCCTCATAGACCAGTTCCTGAATGCGGGGGCGGTAGTTCTCGTCGCCCAACTGCGTGTTCCAGCGGTGGGGACTGATGCGGTTGCATAGGAAGATGAAAATCAACTGTTTCTGTGGGTCAATCCAGAAGCAGGTGCCGGTGTAGCCCGTGTGTCCATAGGTGGCAGGCGAACAGGCGGTGCAGCAAGGATTGAGTTTCTTCTTGGGGTCAAACTCCGGTTTGTCGAAGCCCAGACCTCGGCGCGAGCGGGGACTCTTCTGGGTGGTCATACGTTCCACGGTGATGGCATTGACGTACCGTTTTCCCTTGTATTGGCCACCATTGAGGAACATCTGCAAGAGTGGGTAAAGCTGTGTGGCAGAACCAAATAGACCGGCATTGCCCTCCACGCCTCCGCTCCAGGCGCAAGCCTCGTCGTGCACATATCCGCGCAACAGTTGGTGACGCAGGGCGCGGTCATCTTCGGTCGGGGCGATGCGTGCCAACGGGATGCCATGTTCCAACGGGTTGAAGCAGAGTTTGCCGTCTCCAAAGAACTCCGGAAACTTCTTGTACAGATACTTGTCCATCGGCATCTTGGTGACGTTCTCGATGAGTTGGCGCACCAGGATGAAGTTCAGACAAGAGTAACGGTAGTGACCCGTGCGCTTGAGCGAGAGGTCCACAATCTTGTGGAGGATCGAGTCGCGGAACAACGGATTGAGGTAGAGTCCCTCGGCAATGGTCAACGTGTGGGTGGCATCCTTTTCGGTCGATACCCAGAAGGGGTCAAAACGCAGGTTCTTGGTGAACCAACAACGTTTGTCCTGTTGGACGGTGTAAGGGGGGATGGGTACGGTGCTGTAGTAGATGCTGTCGTACGAAGTGGTGTCCAACGTCATCTTGTAGAACGAATAACCGTCGCGCATGCCCGTCTCGTGGTAAAGTGCCTGGCGCAGGGTCAACCCCTTCTTGTCGGTGTTTCGCAACTGCGGAATATAGTGGCTCAGGAGGTCACTGAACTTGAGGTCGTGTTCGTCGTAAGCTTTCATCAACGCCGGAATGGTGGCGGCAGCCTTACTTACCGAGGCCAAGTCATAGACCGTCTCCAACGAGTTCGGTTCGCTCCTTTCGTAGTCCAACCAACCGAAGGCGCGGTTGTAAATGATCTTGCCACGTTGCGCCACCAGAATTTGGCAGCCGGGGAAGACATCTTTGTCCAACGCATCCTGGATGAGACTGTCCACCCTGTGGAACTTGGGGTTGAACACTTGCGGCTGGTGCTGTATGGTGTCGGGTTCCAGGACGGGACGGGGGGAGGCGGGAGCACTTTCCTGAACCACCTGCCGGGGCAGACCTTGTTCGGTGGGGTCATAGTCGTTGGCGGCCAACTCATCGGCCGGACCGACAGGCATATTCTTGGCGATTTCGACCTCTGCCTTCAATGTCTCCAGCAACTGGACCGCCTCGTGCGAATTGATACGTTGGCTCAGTTGGTCCCGTTCCAAGAGGTCGGGTTGAGCCACGCAAAGGGCATATTTCCAACGCAATACACGTCGGCACTTCTCGTCGATGAGCGATTGCGGCAACCGGCCGTCCGCCACGGCTTGCTTCAGTTTGTTCCATTGCCCCTTGAGGGGAATGGGGTCCAACAATACATCGACACCCGCCAAGAGCGCCTTGACGCTATAGTCGGGAATGTTGTTCACCCCTTTCATGGCCAATCCGTCGGTGAAGATAAGTCCCTGGAAACCAAACTCCTCCTTGAGCAGTTCGGTGATGATGGGGCGGGAGAGCGAAGAGGGCAAATGCAAGGTCGAGTCGAGCGATGGCACCTCCAGATGGGCCACCATAATGCCGCCCAAACCGGCTTCTGCATAGCTGCGGAAGGGGGCGCACTCGAACGACAACATCCTCTCGCGGTCGTGCGCCAGGCGGGGCAGGGTGGCGTGGCTGTCGGTGTCGGTGTCGCCATGTCCCGGGAAGTGCTTACCCACCGAGAGTATGCCGCCTTCTTCCAATCCCTTGCTGTAGGCCAACGCAGGAGCGGTGACGGCCTCGACGGTAGCTCCGAAACTGCGGTTTCCGATGACCGGGTTGTTGGGATTGGAGTTGATGTCCAAGACGGGCGCAAAGTTAATGTTGATGCCCATCAGCCGACATTGACGTGCCGTTTCCAGACCATATTGATACATGAGCGAGTCCCTTACTTCGGGTCGGATGGTGCCCAGATAACCATTGCGCGGATATTTCAGGGCGTCGGTCAGGCGCATGGCAATGCCCCACTCGCCATCGATGGCAATCCACAAAGGGGCAGCTCCTGCCAGCCGACGTCCAAACTCGGTCATCTTGGCTTGCGCTGCCATCGTTCCCTTCGAGAAGAGCAGTCCACCCACGTGGAAGGTTTCGATGTCGCGTCGGATTACCTGTCGGTGGGCCTCGTCGTCGCGGCTATCCACAATGGGCATAATAAGTTGCCCCAGACGTTCGTCCGGGGTCAACAGGTCCATCACACTATCCACCCAATGGTTCATTTGCAACGAATCGGTACGTTGCAACAGGTTCTGGGCGGTAGAGAGAGTATAGGTTAGGAATAGAGAGAGAAGGAGTGCGGCTCGCTTCATTTTCGTTGCTTGATTTCCTTGACTTTGTTACTTGATTTCCTTGACCGTGATGCGGCCGTCAATAGAACTGTCTATTTTCTTGCCTTCTTGATTCATCTTACGAACATATTCCACCATGATGTCGCGGAGCAGGATGCCCGTGTTGGTGTTCTTGGTGGCTTTGGTGAGAGCCAATAGGCCGTCGTTGCCCTCGGCCAGATAGTCGATGGAGGCTACGTAATAGGTTCTTTCGGGGTCGATGGGCTGCCCGTTGATGAGGATGTCCGTGACATACGATACTTCGTACTCCTGACCGTTGGCATCCTTTTCCTTCTTGATGTTGAGGGTGGCAGTCACGCCGGAAAGTGCCTCCAGACGTTTGCCCTCCATCTGGTGAATCAACTCCTCGACGTCGGCACCCTTCATCTCCAGGATGGCCATGGTATTCTCGAAGGGGAAGACGCGGTAGATGTCGCCCAGACGGATGTCGCCGGCATACAGGTCGTTGCGCAGACCGCCCACGTTCATCACGCCGATGTCCATCTTGCGCTTGTATATCATCGAGCCCACCTCGCGCAACACGTCGCTGGCGAAGTTGCCCAACGGACTCTCCGGTCGGAAGCGTGGCAGGTCGTGAGCTGCCACACCGAGCACGTCGCTCATCTTCTGTTCCAGGCTGTCGCGGTAGGGAGTGATGAAGTCGGTCATCGTACGTCCATACGGACGGAGGTCGTACATGCTTGGGTGCAACTTCGAGCAACTGATCTTCTCGACGGCATAGGCGGTTCGGCCGTCGCTGTGCTTGCCGTTGGACTTCATCTTGATCTTGACCATGCCGATGGGCGAGGTCTTGGCGCCCGTCTGGGTGATGACGACAGGCCGACCCTCGGCGTTGAGCACCACCTCGCCGTTCTCGATATTGGTGTGGGTGTGGCCACCGATGATGATGTCGATGTCCTTGCTCTGCATGGCTATACGGCGGTCCCCCAGACTGTCGCTGGTGAAGTAACCGACATGCGAAAGCAGAATCACCAGGTCACAGCCCTGCTCGCGCAGGATGGCGGCAGTCTTGTTGGCTGCCTCCGAGGGGTCGATATAACGGATGCCCTCCCAGTTGCGGTTGAAGATGAGGTTGCGCGGGTCGCAGGTCACGCCGGTGATGCCGATGCGGATGCCCTTGCGCTCGGTCACCAACCACGGACGGGTATAAGGCTCCAATGCCGTGCCCTTCACGTCGTAGTTGCAGTTGATGATGGGGAAGCAGGCAAAGTTGAGCATCTTGGCCAATCCCTCGATGCCATTGTCAAACTCGTGGTTGCCGAAGGTGGAGCACAACAGACCCTGCAGGTTCATGGCCTTCATCTCGACCATGCCGCCCCAGATGTTGAAGTAGGGGGAACCCTGTACCATGTCGCCTGCATCCAGATAGAGCAACTCGGGGTCGCGCTGTCGCATCATCTCCAGGAACGAGGCGCGTTCCTCCACGCCGCCCACGGGACGTTCGTCCAGATAGATGCCGTCTATCTGGCTGTGGGTATCGTTGGTGTGTATGAAGAGAAGTTCGGGACCCTCGGTGCTGCCGCAGGCGCTCAGGCCTATCAGTAGGGTTATAGAAATGACTAAATGTAGAAAACGTGTAATTAGCTGTTTCATGAGTGGCAAATAATTGGTGCAAATTTATACTTTTTTTCGATTCGATGGACCTCCTTTGCCCGAAAAAAGGCCTTTTCCATCCATTTGTTTTTAAAAGTGTGTGCCCAAAGTGTCAAAAATGAGAATGTTATCGGTCTCTTGCCTCGGTCGCGTTTCCGTTTTTCGCCATTTTTCCGATGTCCAACCTCGGCGATGGTTCGCTCCGCGCTTCGGGACTTTTTTCAGCGTTTGCCTTGAAATCAATCGTTCTTCCTGCTGCCCCTTGCGATCCACTCCTGACAGTGCGCTCACCCACCGTTCATCCTATATTCAGGAAGGCATGAGGTCCCCCTGACGCAGTGTCCCTCTGCCCACGGGTTAGCTTCGACCACGAAACGCCCAAACTCCCCTCTTTGAAAAGAACGAAAAAGAACCAAAAAAGAAAGCAAAAAGAACGGAAAAAGAACGCAACTCCGTTACGACGTCGGTATGTCCGAGACAAGAACGCCTAACGTTTTTTTAGAACACGAAAGCAGCGAAATAAACGAAAAAATTATTTCAAACAGAAAAACGGGTGTTTCGTACAACGGGCCGAAGATTGTTTGGCAGGGTGGACGGATATCTCTATCTTTGCGTCGAGAAATAACTAACTAACGGGGTATTCTAATATTTAGAAGTCCCTTAAATCGAATGAAACTATGGAACTGAGTTGGAAAAAGTTTATGGTCATCGGAGGCATGACCATTATGTTTTGGATTGCAAGTGCTTGTATCGGAGGGTTGGTGCATGAAAGGACCCACCTCTCGGAGGAGGCACAACGGGAAATCGCTGATACGTGGAGCGGCCGGCAGGAATTCGTGGGGCCAATCCTCTGTGTGCCAGTCTATTCGGCGGAGGCGGTGTGTCCCTATACCTGCATGTATGTGTTGCCCAACCGAGATGAAGTGCAGGCGGATGTGAAGAGCGAGATACTGCATCGCGGCATCTTCGACGCTTCGGTCTATCGGACAGAACTGTCGTCCGTAGGTACTTTCGACTTGACCGAGATGATGTTCGAGGGTCCTGTGTCGGGAAAGAAGGAGAATGTCCGTTTCGATTGGCAAAATGCCCAAGTGATGGTGGCGATAGGAGATAGGCGTGGCATTGAGGAGGGACTGCAATGTGAGGTAGGTGGCCAAAAGATTGAGCTGAAAAACTGCTTTGATCGCTATCGTAGTGGGCAGATTCGGTCTATCTTTCACCAGAGCAACGAGGAGGTGATTTGTCGGATGGTGGACCTGAGCGCGATGGTTGGCAAAGAGGTTAACTTCTCCTTGTCGGCGAAACTGAAAGGCGCAGGTGAGTTGAACATTGCCCCTATTGGACAGAATACCAAGATTGAGTTGCGTGGCAATAGTGCCGACCCGAGTTTCGTGGGAATGACATTGCCATCGGCCCGTCAGGTGAGCGAGACAGGATTTGAGGCTACTTGGAAAATCAATAGCTTAAACCGAAGCGATGTGGACCAGACTTTCTATAGCACGGATAGTGGGAAGACCTTCCAGACGGTGGGGGCCAAGTTGTTGGTGCCTGGAGGCCAATATACACAGACGGACAGGGCGTTGAAGTATGCTTTCCTGGTGATCCTGTTGTCGCTGATGGCGGTCTATGTAGGTGAGATGAGTGTGCGGGCCGAAATCAATTTCTTGAACTATCTGCTCATCGGTGCCGCGTTGGTACTCTTCTACCTGATGTTGCTCTCGTTCGGCGAATGGATTGGTTTCTCCTGGTCGTATGGCTTGTCGGCGTTGCTGGTGTTAGGCATGATAACACTCTACCTCAAGGCGATAGTCCGAAAGGGGCAGGCGGCGTTGGCAGTTTGTCTGTTCATGGCATTGATCGATGTCTTTGTCTATGTTCTGTTGAGCCTGGCCGATATGGCATTGCTGGTGGGTACGCTTGGACTCTTTGTAGTGCTCGGAGCCGCTATGTATTTCTCTTTGCGCATGGTCAGCGACAGGAAAACATCGGCTTCTATGGAAAAAAAGCGCAACTGAGTCGAGAATAATTTGGAGCATTGACAAGAAATGCCTACCTTTGCGCCGAACATTATCGTCCAATACTCTATGGAATGGCTTAAGATATCCACTTCGACCGAACTGGTGCGTGTTCAGACGGATGACATTGTTTTCGTTGCAGCCGACGGAAACTACTCCGACATGTATCTGTTTGACGGCAAACCTTACAAGATGACTTTTCAGTTGCACTACTTTGACGAGGTCTTCCGAAGCTTGCGTAACAACTTCTTTGTCCGCGTAGGCAAGAGCTTGATTGTCAATAGGAACTATATACATATCATCAACCTCACGGCGCAGGAACTCCGACTGAACGGTCGGAACCTGCGAGGTGATTTCCGACTGAAAGCCTCGAAGGAGGCACTCAAGGAACTAAAGGCCCGTATGGAGCAGGAAGGAGATGCACTATGATTCAGCACAATGAAGAGATGGAAAAGCCCATTATCGTGATCGAGGAGAGGCCCGAAGTCGTCCCCGGACAGGGGGAGGGCGAAGTGCCGACCATTGTGGTGGAACGTGCGACGGAGGAGGTAAAACCGACTCCCAAACGCATTCGCCGCCGTGTGTGGGTGATGGCTGGTGCCGTGGTGGCTGTGTTGGGTTGCTTTGCCCTATGGGCAGGTTGGCGTTACTATCGTGACTATATTCATGTTGGATTGCCCATATCGGTCACTTCGGAACAGAATATCGCCAAGTTGCAGGCACCTGTGGATAACCAGGTGAAGGCCGAGGTGGTCAAGACGACCGACTCCATCCTGGGCGTGGCCTTGCAGTTCTACGAGATGCGCGGCTTGCGTGCGGAACTCAGTATGAATGAACCGGATACGGCCGATATGGATGTCTATCTCTATTGCCGAAGTGCCGACTATCATAAGGATTTCTCCATCATCGGCGAGATGGTGATTGATGGCAACCAACTGGAGACGGTCGATAATTGGCGCCGAGGTTATTTCGTTGCCGATGAGGATAATTATGCCATTGGTATTGCCCGTGACAACAAGGCCATGCGGTATGCCCGTGACAAGGGCGGTTGTTTCTTCCGGCAGTTTATCTTGTTGTCGGACAGGACGATACCCCAAACCTTCTATCTGCATGGTAAGGTGGAGCGTCGTGCCATCGGACGAATGGCGAACGACAAACTCTATTATATTGCAACTTCGCACAAGGAAACGATGTGGGACTTTGCCGATGCCCTCCGCGAATACGGATTTGTCGATGCCATCTACATCACGGGTGGCTATGACTATAACTTTTACCGCACGGCCGATGGTTCCCGTTACGACATCGGCGACGCGTCACGCTATCCACATAAGAACCCTGGCCGCGTGCCTTGGCTCGTCTTCAGACGCAGATAAATGAATGCTCCCACTTGCATTTCAATTTTATATACAGTGAACATTTCGTCATGAATATTATCAAATCTGCTTTGTTCACATAAAAATAAGAGGATGCTCCAACGGGGCATCCTCTTTACGTAGTATATATGGAGAGAGTTTATCGATGTGCCTGAATCAGGGCGTTGTAGTCGAAGTTCATGCCCTCGATGGCGTGGACTTGGATGCGGGCGACGTGATTCTCCTTCAAGGCATAAGCATTGCATGGCAGGTTGTAGTATGCAGGGTCTTCCTCCTGGCGCCATGGGCAGTAGGATACCATGATGAACTTGTTGTCCTTGTAGAAATAAGAGTAGCACATGTCTTCCCAATCCATGCCGGGATCTTGGCCCTCGCTTTTGTCGTAGCATACCACTGGGTTGCCCAATGCCTTGATGGCTTGTGCTTTCAGGTTCTCGTAATCGGAGTAGCCCAACGACATGTCGTAGTACCACAACAGGACGGCCGATCCGACCAACTGGCTCTTGGTAATCTGCAATACGCCATCGACCTTCTTGCCCAGCCATGGTGTGAAGCTCGGGTACGACGACTGTTTGCTCGATACATTGGTTGTACATGCTCCGCTTGCGGCCAATGGCATGACGAACTCCATACTTATTGTGCCATTCGGCTCGCCTTCGGCAAGTTGTTGTCCAGTTGAAACGGCAACGTCACCCTCAATCAGGAAGTGGATGGAGCCGTCTTTCTCCTGTGTCACGGTCACCTTGTTGGTGGCAGCCGCAGCGCGCGAGTCGTTGTTGACGCTCGAAATGGTATGGGTGTAGTAGGTGCCTCCATTGTCGTAGCCACTTTCGCTGAAATAGAACTCGACATCATTATAGACCGTCTTCTTGGTCGAATAGTCGCTGATGGAGAGGTTACAGCTCTTGTATCCATATTTTCCGTTCTCTTCAGTATCATAGTACAATTCCAGGCTCAACTCGTTGTCGACGATGAACACGCCGTTCACGTTCTCGTTGCTGAGTTTCGGAACAGTCACATTGACTGTGGAGCCGTCGCCCAGGGTAATGGTGCCTTCGCCACCAGTCTTTTCATAGTTCACTGGGTCTGGAGTCTCGACAGGGGTGTTTCCTCCGTCCTCGTCATCGTCACTGCTGCATGAAACGAATGTGAATGCTCCCACAAACAGGCTGCTCAGCAGCCAAAAATAAGTCTTCTTCATAATAATAGGGTTGTTAAGTTAAATTAGTATTATTCTGTGCAATCAGAGCAATAGGTGTGCTGTGTGTCTTATTAAAAAATTGTTGCTTTGATTGCACAGAAGGGTTAGAAAAATGAAATTATATTCCTGTTTACAATGTAAATATAGACCTTATGGATTCGCAATGCGTTGGCCAATGGCGTTATAAGCTCGTCCGTGATTGTGCAGGACAAGTTTATTGCCGATGAGCCGTTTGCCGGTAGGTGCATTGTCCGTTGGGATGACGGCTGTGCTGATGCCAGAGGACGATACGGGCTTGTCGGTGACTGAGACAGAGTTGAGCTGGACGACGAACCAGTTGCCGCCATCGGCCACATTGCGTATTCCGTAAGTGAGGTAGCCGTTTGCATCGACAGTGCCGACGATGCTGTAGGTCTGATAGGCATCGACATCAACGCGGTCGATGACCTCGATGTCGGTTGTGCCTTCGTTGGCAAAGAGCACGGTCAATCCCCAACCTGTCTTGCCCTCAAAATTGCGTCCCGAAGTGTATGAGGCTGCGGCTTCGAGTATCACTTCATAACGCGTGCCTGGTACCAGTCCGTCGATGGTCTGTGTCATGACATCGCCCGTGAACATCCATTCTTGGTATCTTTCGGTTCGTCCGTCACGAGCGTAGGTGCCCGTTTCTCCGTCCCATCCGTTGGGTGCAAACTCAGTGATATCGTTGCCGATGCTGGTGTCGCCCTTGATGTCGGCCACGTTGCGCGAACTTGCTGTAATCGTGCATTGCATGGTGCGCAGATTGACCACGAAGTCGTAAATGCCATTGGCCAGGTAGCAGCCATGTTCGTCGATGTCAAGGACGAACGTGCCGCCCGGGTAAGTGTCCCATTGATCGACGACGGGGAAGTAGTCGCGGTAGTTGATGACGCCCCAGTCGTTCACTTTGTCTTGGATGAAACGCACGGTTGTGCCACCGTCCATATAGGCGGTCAGTGTGAAAGTGCCGTCGTCGTTCCGGGTGAATTCCTTGGCCGATGCAATTTTCTCACCGTTCAGCAGGTAGAGGTGAGAGGGCAATGCGGGTGCGAGCGGGGATTCTTCGGCCATATCAAACTCGCTGATGACCATTCCCTTGTTGCATGCCTCGCTGTAGGTCGGTGCCGACATGTAGGCCGACGTGCTTCCAGTGGGGACGTAGATGGTCGGGTATTCGGGCTTCTCAGCATAGACGTCGTAGAGGAATTCGTCGTAGGCAGTGTTGCCAGGCCAACGGTTATAGAGATAGACCTTCTTGATGTTGGGCGCGCTGCCCACCATGCCACCACCTATCTCGAATACGGTAGGCGGGATACGGACTTCGGACAATGAGGTGCATCCCGAGAACATGCCTTCGCCCATGGTGCGCAGGCCATAAGGCAGGATGACCTCCTTCAGGTCGGTGAAGCCGTGGAAGATGTGCCCCGAGAGGTCGACGATGTCTTCGGGCACGACAATGCGTGTGATGGGTTTGCCATTCAGGTAGATGCGTCCGTGGTGGGCGGGATTGGACCTTTGGCTGCCCATCCGGATGTGGCACCAGGCATCGATGTCGTCAATGTCGATGCGCTCCAGGTTGGCGCACTCGCCGAAAGCCTCGATGCCCAGTCCCTTCAATGTGGCAGGCAGATGGATGCTCTTCAGTTTCGGCGTCCAGAACGTGCCATATTCGGCAAATTCCAGATGGTTGCCCACGTCGATGGTCTCGTAATCGTTCAGGTCGAACGGGCAGGAGCCGATGTAACGAAGTGAGTCGCCACACACGATATGCTTGAACTTCGGGCCGTAGCCGAACGATTCGCCACCCAGCCAACGTAGCCGTTTGGGGAGCCGTAGGGTTTCGCCTTTCAATGCCTCGCAATGCCAGAAAGCGAAGTCGCAGATGGTTTCGATGCTGTCGGCAAACGTGATTGACTCCAGTTTGTAGTTCTCGCTGAAGGCATGGTCGCCGATTTCCTTCAATGTCGATGGGAATTTGACCGATTTCACGCCATTCGTGCGGATGAAGGCATCCTTGCCGATGACGTGGATGCCCTCGGGAATCACCGTCGTGCCGATGCCGAAAAACAACGTGTCGTTGCCTGGCTTGAAGATGCCGTTGCATCCTCGAGTCTCGAACCAGGGGTTCTCCGCATCAATCTCGATTTTCTGCAGGGCATCGCAGGCCGCAAATGCCACGGTGCCGAACTCGCGCAACGACTTGCCGATGTGGAGCGTCGTAGCGCCGTCCCAGTCGCAGAAGGCATCATTCTCGACCAACCATACATTGTCGGGTACGACGATTTTTGGCATAGACACACAGCCCTTGAAAGCGCTGTTGCCGATTTCCTGTAGCGTGGATGGTAGCGAGATTTCGGTCACCTTTCCGCACCAGGCGAAGTCCGATGCGTCGATGCGGGTGATGCCCTCGCCGATGACGATCTTCTCAACCAATTCAAACAACGAGACATCGTGAATCAGTAGGTAGCTATACGAGTTCGCGCTGGGATAGCCTGTCGCGCCCTCGCCGGTGACGGTGAGCGTCCGAGTCTCGGTGTTGTAGCTATATGTGACCAACGGGTTGTCGTCGGGTGAGCCTGTAATTACTTCCGCATGAGCGGGTTGCACTTGACTAATACCCCACGTCAGCAGAGCCGTAAGAAGGAGAAACTTGTGAACCGATGTGCCGATGATGCTTCCTGCACCCTCAGACAACTTTTTTCTCATGGTTTTCATAGATGTGAGTAATTTGGAAGGTTGTCGGTCTATATGCTCGAGTTAATCGTAGTAGTAGGGCAATGATGCTGCAAATATGGAGATAATTTTCTGATTGTGCAAGTTTTTAGGCGTTTTTTTGCTTGTAAGTTGTTAATTTTCAATTTTAATTTCCAAAATGACACTCATGACACAGACACTCCCGACACCCACATTCGGCTTTCCTTTGGAAATAGTGATATGATGACGTCGCGTTTTGCGACGTCATCTCTTTTTTTTGACTTCCCGTGGCAAAAAGAAAAAAGTATCTACGAAAATTGGGAAAGTGTATAGAATTTATCTTTTATCTCACCCTTCGGTGAGCCTATTATGAGGTTGTTATGTGCCTATTATGTGCTCTTTATGATGGAAAGAATAGAAAAAGACTATGAAACTGGGCTTTTGGTAGAAAAATCATCCGGAGACAGACAGGACACTCTAATACTGTCCCTTGATGCCCTTGTATACAAAATGGCCTAGAGTGTCAGTCAATTGATATTGAAGGATGATAGGGTCTATGTTCCAGCCACAGCCATATAGTTCTTTGTCCTTATAATTCATATACCGGAATAGGGCGGCATCGTATTGCAACTTGTGTTGCGTCACAAAAGGAGCGACGTCTTCGGGAAGACCATACACAAGGACTTTTAGTCGTCCTTCACTTATCATACCTCGGAGTGTGATGCCATAGGGATGTCCCAACCTGTCACACAAATGGTGCCAATATTTCCATTCCAAATATTTCTTCTCATATTCTTGCCACAAAGAATCCATGTGGACCACATTTTGTCCGCCATTACAATCTTTTATAGACGGTGGCGATGGGCGCATAGGACCAAAATGCCCAACTTCGAGATAAGGAGATAGGCAATGTATGGATATTATTTTGCCGCCATCTTCTTGCTCAAATCCTGAATTGAAAAACAGAGTAATAAAGGTACTGTCTGTGGAGTTTTCATCAAAACATGGGAATGTAAAAGTTGGATCGGTAGGATTTCGACTTTGACAATCCAGCAATAATTCCATCAGAGGGTCTGGCGTTGGTTGACTACAACTCGTGAAAAGGGAAACCATGCCGAAAACCATCGAGCCGATAGCCCAAGTGATTGATTTCATGATAGTTAATTTTAATAAGCGTTTTATACTTAGATGAACGTCCTTGTTAAGCCATAGACAGAAAACTTGTTTTATGTTATGGCGAGAAAACGTCTGTTGTTAAATGAACAGTTCCTTGAGTACATCGACCGAACGGAGGGTGCCGATTTCGGGAAGGTGGATGTGGAGGAATGTCAACATCATGTCGAGCAGGATGTTGCGTTGCTCTCGTGTCAGGGGAAGGTCGTCAAGATGCGAGAAATTGGTGTCGAGCAACTGATGCAACCAGGTGGTCGATTCGGGCGTGAGGTAATAGGGATGATGGATAGGGGCGGAGGTATAGATGCCCTCGCTGATGTCGAACTGCATGCCGGGTCGGTAGGCGGTGTTATCGACATGGAAACCAATGAGATGGCAGAGCCGCGTGGTGAAGATAAGGTGGAAATTGGCGCAGCCCGACTGACTGAGTTGGAGCAGCTCGACCGAGTGGTGGATGAACTGCCAGAGCGGGGCATTGGGTTCCACCTCTTTGACCGTCTTGTCGAGCAGTTCGGCCATATAGAGACATTGTGCCGTCTTGCTGGGGTCGGTCATGGAGAGGGTGTAAGGCGAGAGCAGAAGGTTGGCCTCCTTGATAGAGAGAATCTCCTGTCCGGCACGGCTCTCCAGGATCATGTCGAGCACCGAAAGAGGGGCATAGAGCATGCGCTGACCACCATGACGGTGGAGGCGCGTCACGGTCATCTTGCAGGTCACCTTGCCGAGGCGTTCTGTATAGATATGAACGAATTGCGTTCGGTCGTTGTAGGGAATGGTACTGAGGACGATACCCTGCGTTTTGGTAGTTGAATTTGCCATTTCGAAATGCAAAAGTAGTACATTCAAGGGAAAAAAACAAGTTTTTGGCAAAAAAATAAGATAAAGTATTGTGCGAAAGTGGAAAAAGACTTATCTTTGCACCCGCGAAACGACAAAGCCGATAGCAGATGTTCCTCAAGTCCTGACTACGTGTGCAGGCAAAACTGGCTAATGCAATTGGCGGCGCGCAGCCAGACAGATTCCTGAACATTGCTCCTTGTCGCAAGCAATTAACAAGATTAGAAAAATAAGAAAATAAAACTACAACCAACAATGGCAAATCACAAGTCATCAAAGAAGAGAATTAAGCAGACTATCACCAAGAACCTGAGCAACCGTTACTATGGTAAGGTAACTCGTAACGCCGTTCGTAAGTTCCGCGCTACTACCGACAAGGCTGATGCAGCAGCTCAGCTTCCAGCCGTAACTTCTATGCTCGACCGTTTGGCTAAGAAGGGCGTAATTCACGCTAACAAGGCCGCTAACCTGAAGAGCAAGTTGGCTAAGCAGGTTAACAAGCTCGCTTAATATCGGTGTAGTATCGTATGCCTCCCCACTCTACCCATTTGGGTTCAGTGGGGTTGGTCATTTTCTCGTGCGCGCGTGCGTGCATGTACATACATAATAAACCGTTAGATAAACAACTCATTAACGGGGATTCCTGAGGGTTCCCTTAACTCATATCCTTACACCTTATGTCCGAAAATCAAAATAACTATGATGCCAGTCATATCCAAGTCCTTGAGGGTTTGGAGGCTGTCCGTAAGCGCCCTGCCATGTACATTGGCGATACCAGTATCAAGGGTTTGCACCACTTGGTAAGCGAGGTTGTCGATAACTGTATTGACGAGGCCTTGGCTGGCTATTGCAACGATATTCAGGTCTTTATCCTGCCAGATAATTCCATCAAAGTCATCGATAATGGTCGTGGTATCCCTGTAGATGAACACCCCAAGGAGCATCGTTCCGCCCTCGAGGTGGTCATGACTGTGCTCCACGCCGGTGGTAAGTTCGACAAGAATTCGTACAAGGTGTCGGGCGGTCTGCATGGTGTCGGTGTGAGCTGCGTAAACGCCCTTTCGGACCAGTTCTCGGCTACGGTGCATCGTCAGGGTCATATCTATCATCAGGACTATGCCTTCGGTAAGCCGCTCGGTCCTGTCACCATCATTGGCGATGCCGATGATACAGGTACGACGATTACGTTCCATCCAGATGCCTCCATCTTCACGGAGACGGTCTATGAGTGGGACCGCCTGGCAGAGCGTCTGCGCGACTTGGCCTACCTCAATACGGGTATTCGTCTCCGTCTCACCGACGAGCGTCCCGAGGCCATTCAGCCCGATGGCTCTCCTCGCACCCAGGAGTTCTACAGTACCGAGGGTTTGAAGGAGTTCGTCAAGTGGATGGACGAGAGCCGCACTCCACTCATTCCAGATATCATTCACTTGGTCACCGAGAGTGACGGCGTGCCCGTTGAAGTGGCATTGACCTATAATACAGGCTATTCGGAGACGATCCACTCGTTCGTCAACAACATCAATACGCACGAAGGTGGTACGCACCTGGATGGTTTCCGTTCGGCTCTGGGTTCTTCGCTCAAGGAGTACGGTAACAAGGAAAAGATGTTTGAGAAGGCCAAGGTCGAGATCAAGGCCGAGGACTTCAAGGAGGGCTTGACTGCCGTCGTGAGTGTCAAGGTATCGGAACCTCAGTTCGAGGGTCAGACCAAGACCAAGCTCGGTAACGTCGAGATTCGTCCTGCTGTGACCAAAGCGGTCCGCAATGCGATGGACAACTACCTGGAGGAGCATCCAGAACAGGCTCACCTCATCATCGAGAAGGTCATCCTGGCTGCGCAAGCCCGTGTGGCTGCCCGCAAGGCACGTGAGAACGTGCAGAAGAACTCCCGCCTGACGGGTGGTGGTCTGCCTGGTAAGTTGGCCGACTGCTCCAGCAAGAACCCCGAGGAGTGCGAGATCTTCCTCGTCGAGGGTGACTCGGCTGGTGGTACTGCCAAGACGGGCCGTAACCGTCTCTTCCAGGCTATCCTGCCTTTGCGTGGTAAGATTCTGAACGTCGAGAAGGTGTTGATTCACAAGATGCTCGACAGCGAGGAGATTCAGAACATGTTCCGTGCCTTCCGTGTCAACCTGCGTGAGGATAAGAGCCTCGATATCTCGAACCTGCGTTATCACAAGGTCATCATTATGACCGATGCCGATGTCGATGGTGCTCACATCGCTACGTTGATCTTGACGCTGTTCTTCCGTTACATGCGCCCTCTCATCGAGGGTGGTTATGTCTATATCGCTCAGGCTCCTCTCTACAAGTGCTCTATCGGCAAGGTCGAGGAATATTGCTGGGACGATGCCGAACAGCGTGCATTCTTCCAGAAGTACGGTCAAGGTAAGGAGGATAAGATCAAGGTTCAGCGTTACAAAGGTCTGGGTGAGATGAGCAACGAGCAGCTTTGGGACACCACCATGGATCCGGAGCGCCGTCGTTTGAAGAAAGTCAACATCGAGGACGCTATTACCGCCGACCAGACTTTCTCTCTCCTCATGGGCGAAGATGTTGCTCCTCGTCGTGATTTCATCGAGAGTCACGCTACCTACGCTAACATCGACGCATAACAACATAAGGATTATATATTCACAAAATAAAAGAGCAGACTTCCGTTAGGAAGCCTGCTCTTTTATTTATGTTGTGCTTGCGTGGAGTTAATGGGAGTTAACAGAAGTTATCGCTTCGCTAGGGTAGTTAACGGACGTAACTACAAGAGGGCGAAAGGATGAGCGAATTGTTGGAGAGAGGTGGAGTAGTGAGGCAGAGAAGTAAGGGGGAGGAGCGAGAGGAGTGATTATTTTCTACATACGTCCGTTAACTCCACAGCCGCGGGCTGTTAACTTCTGCTAACTCCTGTTAACTCCAATACTTTGGCCTAGTTTCTACATACGTCCGTTAACTCCACAGCCGCAGGCTGTTAACTTCTGCTAACTCTTGTTAACTCCAATACTTTGGCCTAGTTTCTACATACGTCCGTTAACTCCACGGCAGCAGGCTGTTAATTCCCGCTAACTCCTGTTAACTCCAATTAATCTAAGAAGGGTTCCTTTAAAAACGAAAGTAGCTACACTCACGTGCGGCTACCTCCCTTATTTACAAACCTTATTTTCAAAAACTTTATTATTCCTTTTATCTAACTATCATGAAATATGATGTATTATCTTATTTGCTGGTGCAAAGATACAGCAAAAATTTCAAACTTGTATATAAAAATAGGTGGAAAGTTTTCTCATTAGCATTTTTTAACCCATTTTGATTAAAAAGTGCAATGTTTTGAAAGATTTTTTTACTATTTTACAACTCTAATGGGATAAAAAGTTACAATATACCCCTCATTTTCTTGGAGAAGAAAACAAGAAATTTACTTTCTTTCGTCGGTCGGAACGCTTTGTTGAATACCAATATTCGGTTTTTGAGGGTACTTTTGTCGTGGATGTTACAGGGAGAAAAAAGGTAGGGCGCGAACATGTCGCGCCCTACAATATGTAAATGAAAGAATAAACAAGATTACCAAATCTTCACACGGTCGGCAGGATTCAGGTAGAGGCTGTCGCCAGGCTGAATGTTGAAGGCGTTGTACCATGCCTCGATGTGAGGAAGGGCACCGTTGATGCGGTGGAAGTTGAGGGCGTGAACGTCAACGGTGTTGAGCATCATGATGCCCTCTTCGGTGTTGGTGCCTGCCCAGACATTGGCGTAGGAAAGGAAGAAACGCTGCTCGGGAGTGAATCCGTCGCGAGTCTCCAAAGGACGAGTCTGCATAGCCTTCTGGAAAGCCTGGAAAGCGATGTTCAATCCGCCGTGGTCGGCCAAGTTCTCGCCGAGGCAACGGTGACCGTTGGCATGAACACCAGGCAGTACATACAGGCTGTCGAAGTAAACGGCGAGACGCTCGGCAGGAACCTTGAAGGCATCAACATCCTCGTCGGCCCACCACTGACGGAGGTTACCGTCCTTGTCGAACTGGCGACCCTGATCGTCGAAGCCGTGAGTCATCTCGTGGCCAATGACTACGCCGATGGCACCATAGTTGGCAGCATCGTCAGCAGCCATGTTGAAGAAAGGAGGCTGGAGGATACCGGCAGGGAAGCAGATCTCGTTGGTGGTAGGATTATAATAGGCGTTGACGGTCTGAGGAGTCATGAACCACTCATCGCGGTTGACGGGTTTGTTGTAGTTCTTCTGCTTGTCGAGGTTCCAGTCGAACACCCAGCAGTTATAGACATTCTCCAAGAGGCTCTTAGAGGGGTCGATAGAGAGAGGTGAATAATCGTCCCAAGTGTCTGGGTATCCAATCTTTACGTAGAAGGCATTGAGTTTCTCCAAAGCTACAGCCTTGGTGCTGTCGCTCATCCATTCCTGAGCCATGATGCGCTCGCCGAGGCTAACCTGCAGGTTCTTGACAAGGGCGAGCATACGCTCCTTGTTCTCGGCAGGGAAGTACTTCTCGACATACATCTGACCAACGGCCTGACCGAGGCGGCCATCGACGAAGTTGACGGCACGCTTCCAGAGAGGTTTCTGTTCCTTAGCACCGGTGAGGCTCTGGTTGAAGCGGAAGTTCTCGTTGACGAAGTCGTCGCTGAGGTAACCAGAGGCACTGCTCAAGGTCTGGAACTCATACAGCGTCTTGAGGTCCTCCAATGGAGCGGTCATCAACAACTTACAGCCAAAGGCAACTGGTTCAGGCTGACCCAGATCCACTTCGGTAGTCTGGTCGTAGCCGTACCACACCAGGAACTTGGCCCAATCGAAACCATTGGTCTGCTTCTTGAGTTCGTCCAAAGAGAGCTTGTGGTAGTTGCTTTCGGGGTCACGCTGCTGCTCGCGGCTATAGTGAACCTTGGCCAAGTCGGTCTGGTACTTCATGATGGTCTGCATCTTCTTGGTAGCCTCCTTCTCGCTCAAACCAATCAGCTTGTAGAGGTTGACAACATGCTGCTTGAAGGACTCACGGACAGCTTTGATGCGCTCGTCGTCGCTCAAGTAGTAGTCACGGTCGCCCAAGCTGAGGCCCGACTGACCGATGCCGACGATGTTCTGAGAAGAGTTCTTCATATCGGCGCCGATGCCAACGCCGAAGACGATGCCGTCGTGCTCAGAGGCAGCGTATTGAATCAACTCCTCGCGCGTCTTGCAATCATTGATTTTCTGCAAGTAAGGCATGACGGGCTGGCAACCCAGTTCGTTGCGGCGAACCGAATCCATATATAGTTTGTAGAGGTCACCGATCTTCTGACGGATGCTGCCAGCCTCGTAAGTAGAGTCGGCGGCGATGGTCTGAATCAGTTCGCTGAGCTGGTTGACATTGTCGTCGGCCAGTTTGGTGAAGCTGCCCCACTTTGGATAAGCAGCAGGCTGAGGGTTGTTGTCCAACCAGTGACCGGTGGCGAAGCGGCAGAAGTCGTCGCCAGGACGTGCGGTGGTGTCTAAGTTGTTGAGATTGATGCCCGTTTCGAGCGGAGCTTGCTGCTGCTGAGTACATGCACCAAGCGTCAAGGCAGTTAATGCCATAGTTAAGAATTTTTTCATCGTTTTTGTTATTTTTGTTCAAGTGTAAGGATGTGACTCGTGACCCTTGAATGTGAATAATCTTAGCGAAAAGATAGTATGATAGTATAAAGAGTAAAGTATAAAGAGTAATGAGTACAGAGTAGAGGGTAAAGTGTAAGGCGTAGAGTTAAAGCCCCTTCGCTTTAGCCTCGTCCCACAAGGCATCCATCTGCTCCAACGTGAGGTCGTTGAGCATGTGGCCTTGTGCTTTGGCCTGCTCCTCGACGTAGGTGAAGCGACGTTGGAACTTCTGGTTGGTCTTCTCCAACGCGTTGTCCGGCTTGATCTTGTAGAGTCGAGCAGCGTTGATGAGCGAGAAGAGCAAGTCTCCAAATTCCCGTTCCGCCTTGTCGGCATCCATGTTGCCCACTTCGGCTTCAAATTCACCGATTTCCTCTTTGACTTTCTGCCAGACGTCCTCGCGCTTTTGCCAGTCGAACCCTGCATTGCGTGCTTTGTCTTGCATGCGATAGGCTTTTATGAGTGCTGGCAGGGACGACGGAATGCCCGACAGGATAGTCTTGTTTCCATCTTTCTCCTTCTGTTTGACCGTTTCCCAAAGTTTTGAAACTTCGTCAGCATTCTGCACTTCTGCACCACCTCGAGCACCCACTTGACTGATGAGCGAGCCGTCGGGATTGAAGACGTGTGGATGGCGGAAAACCAGTTTGTCGCACATGGCGTTGAGCATGTCGCCCATATCAAACTGACCAGCCTCTTCGGCAAACATACAGTAGAAGAAAAGCTGTTCCATCACGTCACCGCACTCTTTCTTGATTTCCTGCGAGTCGCCTTTGATGAGCGCTTCGGCCAGTTCGTACATCTCTTCGATACTGTTCTGGCGGATCGATTCGTTGGTCTGTTTGGCATCCCACGGACAATCCTTTCGCAGGGTCTGCATCACTCCAAGAGCACGTTTCCAAGCGGCTGTTTTCTTCTCGACATTTGGCACGTCTAAATGCTGTTCCATTACCTAATATATATAAATGTGGTGCAAATATATGAATATTTTTTGCAATTACCAAATTATTTATTATCTTTGCGCGCGAAATTCTTGATAATTATTGCATTTTGCGCACTATGAAATACATTGGAGCACATACATCTTCCGCTGGCGGTGTTGAAAACGCTGTGGCAGAGGCCGTTCGAATAGGTGGTAATTCCTTGGCGCTCTTCACCCGCAACCAGAAGTCGTGGGTCAGCAAACCGCTCGACCCGAAGAACATTGCAGCCTTCAAGGAGGCCTTGCAGAAGGCCGACATCCAGCCGAAACATGTGTTGCCCCATGACAGTTATCTCATCAACCTCGGAAACCCAACGGAGGAGGGATTGCAAAAGAGCCGTGCCGCCTTCCTGGACGAGATGCAACGCGCCGAGCAGTTGGGTTTGACGTTGGTCAACTTCCACCCGGGTTCGCACCTCAACCAGATATCGCCCGAAGCCTGTCTGGACCTCATTGCGGAGAGCGTCAACTTGGCTTTGTCGCAAACCTCGACCGCCGTGGCGGTGATTGAGAATACGGCAGGGCAGGGTACCAACCTCGGTTACGACTTCGCCCATCTGGCACGCATCATTGCCGGCATCAACGACAAGAGCCGTGTGGGCGTCTGCATCGACACTTGTCACACTTTCGCTGCCGGCTATGACCTGAGCACCGAGGCCGGTTACGAAGATACTTTTGCTCAGTTCGATCGGATTGTCGGGTTTAACTACCTCCGTGGTATCCACCTGAACGACAGCAAGAAAGGGGTGGGCAGTCGCGTCGATCGCCACGAGAATATCGGCCAAGGTATGTTGGGCGAGGCCTTCTTTGCCCGCATGATGAAGGACCCTCGCTTCGACGACCTGCCCATCATCCTGGAGACTCCGAACGAAGAATTGTGGCCCGAAGAGATTCGCTACCTGCGTTCCCTGTGTTGCCAATAAGGGTGCCGACCTTTTCTTGTCTCACCCTTGCCGACACGCCTGACCCACCTATGATAGTCTATCGCGGTATCTATTGGGTAACGATTGGGTATCGATTGAACGATGAAAATGGTAATATTCAATCGAAGGCATTTATTTCGGTCCTAATAACCATATAGAAACCGCATAAATACTGCGGGGTAGGATGGTCGGACTGTCCTCATGCCGATAGGAAAATGTTCAACCGGACGCATCGAAAATGGCTCCGGATAAACGAAGAAATTGATATAAAACTCGAAATGAAAAAAACGCTTTTGACACTTGCAGCCAGCCTCTGCCTTGGCAGTGTGGTGGCCGACACTATACCTGTAGAGACTTTCCGATATGTCGGACCCTTTGAACTCCGCCAACCTGTCCAGTTGGACAGCACCGACGTCGATGCCAAGAAGTACGACGTCAAGGAGTTGAGCAAGACCCCTCTGAACCTGGAGTTGGTCAAAGAGGGACAGTCTTGGAGTGGCGAAGAATTGCCCACCACCCAGAACGCTGCTTTGCATCTGTTGGCTTTTCAGGTGAATGTGACCGACTATTTCAAGGGCAAGATTACGTTGAAAAAAGCCCCCAAGGACTATACGCTCTACCTCGACAACAAGGAGAAGGGCGAGGGCAGCATCACGCTGTTGCCAGGTAGTCACACCTGGGTGATGAAGTACCTGAGTCAGGAGGAGAAGAAAGACAGCATCCAGATTGTACTGGTGTCCGATAGCAGTTCGCACGTACAGGCCTCCCAGTTGCAGGTGGGCGATGTGGTCGAGCAGAAACAGCTGCTCAGCATCGAGAAGATGCAGTTGTCCAAGAATTACTCCTCGTTGGATGTGTCGCCCAGCGGCAAGTGGATTATTGTGTGCGAGAGCCTGGCCCGCCAGGATTGGACCGACCACGACTTCTACCTCTGGAACCGACTCACGGGGCGTAAGTTGAAGTTGACCCAGAACTCACATTGGTTGCCCGTCACCGACAAGTTCTACCAAATACGTCACGTCAATGACAAGAGCCTCATGGTGGTCATCGACCCCGAGACTTTGGCCGAAGAGGTGTGGGTGAAGGATCTGCCTTGTGACTATTTTTCGGTTTTCCCCACCGAGGACCGACTCTTGTTGACCGAGAATCAGGATGGACCGATGGAGGAGAATAGCGAGGCATTCATCTTCCTGCATCCCGACGACCGTCAGCCCCGTTGGCGCGACCGAAGCTATCTTTCGATCTATGATATCAAGACGGGTCTCAAGCAGCAGCTCACTTTTGGTTATAATGGTCACTGGTTGAGCGATATCCGTTTCGATGGCAAGAAAGTGCTGTTGCAGAAGTCGGAGTCGCGTCTCACAGAGCGTCCAACCTCGGTGACCAGTTTCTACGAACTCGACTTGGAGACGTTGCAGATGGATACGTTGGTCAACCGCGATGGTTTTGTCTCTCAGATCAGTTATTCGCCCGATGGTCAGAAGGTGCTCATCAAGGGTTCTCCCGAGTGTCTGGGCGGTATCGGTAATGTCGTACCCCAGGGGATGACCCCCTCGATGGTGGACGAGCAGCTCTATGTGATGACCTTGGCCGACAAGAAAATCGAACCTTTGACCAAAGATTTCGATGGCATGGTTGCTACTGCTCTGTGGAGTGGCGTAGATAATAAGATCTATTTCACAGCCGAGAAAGGCGACTCTTGCAGCCTCTTCCAGCTTGATCCGAAGACTGTTAAGATACAGATGCTCCAACAACCCGCCGAGTGCGTTGGCCGATTCTCTGTGGCTTCGCGAGCTTCGTTGCTGGCTTTCTCGGGCGAGAGCAACAACCGTAGCTGGGAACTCTTTACCATGGAGGTAGGGAAGAAGGTTAAGCCAGCTAAGGTGTTGGAGGACTTGAACGCCAAACTCTATGCCGACGTCGAGATCTCGGGTGCCGAGGCATGGGTTTGCAAGAACAGCATCGGCGACGATGTCCATTGTCGTTATTACTTGCCCAACAATTTCGATGCCAATGCCCAGTACCCCATGATTGTCTATTACTATGGCGGTTGTTCGGGCACGATGAGGAACTTCGAGTTCCCTTATCCTTGGACCATCTGGGCAGCGCAAGGTTATGTCGTTCTGATAGTTAACCCCAGTGGCGCAACCGGCTACGGACAGGAGTGGGCGGCACGTCACGTCAATACGGCGGGCGAGGACCCTGCTCGTGATATCATTGAGGCTACCACCACCTTCTGTGACACCCATAGTTTCGTGAACCGCAAGAAGTTGGGTTGTATCGGTGCCTCGTACGGTGGCTTCATGACCCAGTACCTGCAGACCGTGACCGACATCTTCTGTTGTGCCGTGAGCCATGCCGGTATCAGCGACCATACCACCTATTGGGGCTATGGTTATTGGGGATACAACTACAGCGAGGTCTCGATGGCCAATTCCTATCCTTGGACCCGTAAGGACCTGTATGTCGATCATTCGCCCATCTACAATGCCGACAAGATCAAGTCGTCCATGCTCTTCCTGCATGGTACCGACGATACGAATGTGCCTTATAACAACTCCGTGCAGATGTACACCGCCCTCAAGTTGTTGGGCAAGGATGTAGCGATGGTGAGCATCAAGGGCGAGAACCATGGCATCCGCAAACCCAACCGCCGTCGTCTGTGGCACAACGTCACCATGGCTTGGTTTGCCCGTTGCTTGAAGGACGATCCTACCTGGTGGGAAGATCTCTATCCGAAGAGGACACTCTAATCTCTTTCCAGAGGAAATATAGTGACTATAGTACCTATATTGCCTATAGTTTTTATAGATTCTATAGTCTCTATAAAAAATCAGCAACTATTTTTCTATGAACAAGATAAAATTAGAATTTGAAGGTCTGAATGACCAGCGTGTAGAGGGGTCGGCTGTGTTGCCACTCTACTCAGAAAGTGCTCCTGAGCCGGTTTTCGACAAGGAGCAGATGGATGAAGAGGAATTACCACTCATTGCTACTCGCGACTTGGTGCTCTTCCCCAACATGACCATGCCTGTGGTCTTGGGTCGAGATTTTTCCATCCGTGTGGCAAAGGAGGCAGACAAGAACAAGCGTTATGTAGGTTTGGTGGCACAGATCAATGCCTCTGTCGATGAACCCACCGAGGCCGATCTCTATCGCGTGGGTTGTGTGGCCGAGGTTATGAAGTGTTTGGAGATGCCCGACGGTACCTACAATGTCTTCTTGCAAGGCCGAAAGTTGTTCCGCATCGAAAAGGTGTTGCAACTCAACCCCATTATCACGGCCTCCGTACATATCATGGAGGAGGCTCCTCTCATCAAGGGCGACCAGCAGTTGCGTGCCTTGATGAGCAATATCAAAGAGGACTTGAAGCAGTTTGCTAAGTTGATAGACAGCAACTTGCCTGGAGAGGTGGGCTTCGCCATCCAGAACTTCAAGGACAACGCTTTCCTGATCAATTTCCTGAGTTCGATTTTCCCGATGGCGGTCAAGCGTCGTCAGGCCTTGTTGGAGTTGACCGACATGTACGAACGTGCCATGCACCTCTCCAGCATCATCAACCAGGAGTTGCAGTTCGCCCGACTCAAGAGTCAGTTGCACGAGCAGACGCAAGCCAATATCAATGAGCAACAGCGTCAGGCCTATCTCCATACGCAGATTCACACCATTCAGGAGGCGTTGGGAGAGGGGCAACAGAACGATGTCGATAAGCTCCTCCAACGTGCCAATGAGAAGCATTGGAGTGAGGCTGTCCAAGAGACTTTCCGCAAGGAAGTCAACAAGTTACAGCGTATGCAGGAGCAGAGTCCTGACTACTCCATCCAATATACTTACTTGCAGACGATGGTCGATCTGCCTTGGGGCGAATTGACCGAGGATAATCACGACCTCCGTCGTGCCCAGAAAGTGCTCGACCAGGACCACTACGGTTTGGAAAAAGTCAAGGAACGTATCCTCGAACACCTCGCTGTGCTCAAGATGCGTGGCGACATGAAGTCGCCTATCCTCTGTCTGTTTGGCCCTCCCGGTGTGGGTAAGACCAGTTTGGGTCGCAGCATCGCCAAGGCCTTGAAACGTAAGTATGTACGTATCTCGTTGGGCGGTTTGCACGACGAAGCCGAGATCCGTGGTCACCGTCGTACCTACATCGGCGCCATGCCCGGACGCATCGTGTCGGGCTTGCTCAAGGCGGGTTCCGACAACCCAGTCTTCGTGCTTGACGAGATAGACAAAATCTCGGGCGACTTCAAGGGCGACCCTGCTTCCGCCTTGCTTGAAGTGCTTGATCCTGAGCAGAATGCCTCTTTCCACGACAACTACCTCGACGTCGATTATGACCTCTCGAAGGTGCTCTTCATTGCCACGGCCAACGACCTCGGCACCATCGCACCTCCATTGCGCGACCGTCTGGAAATCATCGACTTGTCGGGTTATATCCTCGAAGAGAAAGTCGAGATTGGCGAGCGTCACCTCCTGCCCAAACAGAAAGCCGAGCACGGATTGGAGAAAGTGAAGTTCTCCATCCCTCGCAACACCATGGAGGCCATCATTGACCGATATACGCGCGAGAGTGGCGTCCGCCTCTTGGACAAGCGTCTCGCCAAAGTGATGCGTAAGGTGGCTTGGAAGGTGGCCAACGACGAGACTATCCCTGCTCGCCTTCGTCCCGAGGACCTCAAGGATTACTTGGGAATGCCTGATTATGACCCCGATAAGTACGAGGGTAACGACTATGCCGGTGTGGTCACTGGTTTGGCGTGGACCTCGGTGGGCGGCACTATCTTGATGGTGGAGTCGGCGCTCTGCAAAGGTAAGGGGGAGAAGTTGACCCTCACCGGCAACCTCGGTGACGTGATGAAGGAGTCGGCCGCCCTGGCACTTCAGTGGGTCAAGTCTAATGCCGACTATCTGGAGATTCCCGAGGAGGTGTTCAACAACTATACCGTGCATATCCATTGCCCGGAAGGTGCTATCCCCAAGGATGGTCCATCGGCTGGCATCACCATGGTCACTTCGTTGGCATCGACTTTCACCCAACGCAAAGTGCGTGAGAAGATTGCTATGACGGGTGAGATAACCCTTCGTGGTCGCGTCATTCCTATCGGTGGTGTCAAGGAGAAGATTCTGGCCGCCAAACGTGCCGGTATTACCGACCTCGTCCTCTGCATCGACAACAAGAAAGATGTCGAGGACATCAAACCGGAATACCGCACTGGTCTCACTTTCCACTACGTCCGCGACGTCCGTGAGGTCATCGACTTCGCCCTCTTGCCCGAGAAGGTGAAGAATGCGAAGAAGTTATATTAAAGGGCGTTGAAAGGAAGTGAATGGGAATTGAAAAGGAAGTGACAGGGACGTTTCAATCAGTGGACGTGTTCTTTATCACTTGCTCTTTTTCTCCTTTCCCTTCCTTTTCAAAATAGCTTGAACAAACGTCCCTTTCACTTCTCTGTCACTTCCCTTAATATCCCTTTCACTTCTTTATAGAAACATGCTCCACGACTTAGGTATCATCATGTTAGTGGCAGGTGCTATTAGCCTGCTTTGCAAGTGGTTAAAGCAACCCGTGGTGCTTGGCTACATCGTAGCCGGCATCTTGGCGGGACCCTATGTGTGTGGCAGTTCGTGGGTCAATGTGGAGAGTGCCGAGACGTGGGGCGAGGTGGGTGTTATCTTCTTGCTCTTCTCTTTGGGTCTGGAGTTCTCGTTCAAGAAACTGTTGAGCATGGGTTCGACAGCGTTCATCGGGTGCATGACCATCGTCGTTGGCATGATGAGTACAGGTTTCCTTTTTGGCCGACTCATGGGCTGGAACGAGATGAATTCCCTCTTCTTGGGCGGTATGCTCTGCATGTCTTCTACCACCATAGTTTTCAAGGCATTAGACGATTTAGGTCTTCGACAACAGAAGTTTGCCGGCATCTGCTTCGGCATACTCGTTGTCGAGGACCTTTTTGCTGTTGTTCTCATGGTGTTGCTTGCCTCCATTGCGGTCAAGCAGCAGTTCGATGGACAGGAGATGCTCTGGCAGGTCGGCAAGTTGGCAGGGTACCTGCTTTTCTGGTTCGTGGCAGGCATCATGCTCATTCCCACGTTGTTGAAAAAGTGCAAACGGTTCCTCAATGACGAGACTATGACCATCGTCTCGTTGGGTCTCTGTCTGGGCATGGTGCTGTTGGCCAAAGAGGCCGGTTTCAGCGAAGCCCTGGGCGCTTTCGTGATGGGCTCTATCTTGGCTGAAACCGTTGAGTGCGAACGCATTGAACATCTCATGGCACCTATCAAGAACCTCTTTGGTGCCATCTTCTTTGTCTCGGTGGGCATGATGATTTCGCCTGCCACGTTGGCCAATTATTGGTTGCCCATCACCCTGATCACCCTTTTGGTCATTGTGGGTCAGATAGTTTTCGCTTCGTTGGGTATTGTCCTTTCTGGTCAACCCCTCAAAGTGGCGATGCAGTCCGCCTTTGCGTTGACGCAGGTAGGAGAGTTTGCTTTCATCATAGCTCAGTTTGGTGAGTCGATAGGAGTGACCGAGAAGTTCCTTTATCCCGTGGTGGTAGCCGTGTCGGTCATCACTACCTTCCTGACACCTTACACCTTGCGGTTGGCAGCACCTGCCTATGCTTGGGTCGAAAAACGCTTGCCCGAGTCCGCCAACCAACTCTTGCAACGTCTCTCCTGTGGGCGCAACACTATCTCGCAACAGAGTCTGCTGCACTCCCTGCTCAAGAAAGTCACCTCCACCGTGGTCATCTACGCCATTGTCTGCATCTTCGTTATGATGTTCTATTTCCAGTTGCTCTCCGATAGGATTGTCACGTTGGTCAATACGATGATGCCCGACGGGTGGGACTGGACCGGCCGATTGGTGGCTCTGCTTTTGTTGCTGGCGGTGCTCTCCTCCTTTATCTATAAGATGGTGACCAAGCACCTCAATGCCCCCGAGACGCACAAGCTCTGGAACGATGGTTCCTATCGACGTGCCTCGCTCATTGCCCTCTTCTCGGCGCGTATGATGTTGGGCATGTTCTTGATTATCATTTGTATTGCCCATTACTTTACCTTGGCTTTGGGTCTGCTCATCGCCCTGGGCGTCATCACCGCCGTGGTGATGCTCTTCTCCAAGAAGATACGGAAAAACTCCACTTACATGGAACGTAGTTTCATGGAGAACCTGCGTGCCCGTGAACGAGAGAAAGACCGCCATCGTGCCGTCAAGAAGGAGTTGGAAGATGCCCTCCGTGGCTACGACTTGCATTTGGCGGACTTCGAACTCAGTCCCGAGTCGGTCTTCTGTGGCCGACAGTTGATGGACCTCAATTTCCGACATGCCAGCGGCGTCATCGTGGTCCGCATCGTGCGAGGAGGTCTCAATGTCAACGTACCCGGTGGACGCGAACGACTCTATCCGCACGACCGTATCGTCGTGGCAGGTTCCGACGAGCAGATTGCCCGCTTCCAGGAGCAGTTGGAGACGGCGGCTCGGCAAGGCGCCGAACAGGTTGATTCACAAGCCTATGCGCAACGCCGAGCCACCATGTCGCTGGAGCAGTTGGTGGTCACGGCCGACATGCCCTTCTGTGGCAAGACCTTGGCCCAATCCCGAATCCGCGAGATGGCTCAATGTGCCGTCCTCGGCATAGAGCGCGACGGCGTTACTACCATGAACCCCGATGCCACCATGACCCTTTTGGAGGGCGACACCTTGATCCTGGCAGGAGAAGCCGACCAGATTCAGAAACTGGTGTGAGCCAGCCCTCCCAACCCCTACGCTCAAGCCGTTGGAAGATAACCAAAGAAGCGATGATTGTTTTCGTGCAATCATCGCTTCTTTGGTTATAGAGTATCGTTTCGCTTCTTGACATTTCTCAAAAAATCTCTCGCGGCGTGTATGTGAGTGTATAGGAGTTGGTTTTGGGTGTGTTTGTTAGCCCCCATTCGTTCTGTAATTCGTTTAATTTTCTTTCAGGAAGTTGGGTGGGTGCAAGGATTGGTCTTAATTCGGTTCATTCGGTGATCCTTTTATTGATTCGTGAAAGAGCGGTGCGTTTTTAGCGGAGCGATGTCTTTGCCCATTACAATTATGGAGGGTGGAAAATCTTCCCGAAAAGCGGCGAGGGAGTGGGTGAGGGGCATCCAGACGGCGGCGATGGGAGAAAGGGTAGGTGGTTCGTTTGGCAATAAGTCGGAGCGGACTTGCAGGTTTGAGGTAGAAAAATGAGTAAATTTATGGTGCTTTTTAGATAAAAATGAGTAAAACGGTTGTGTTTTTTGGATAAAAACGAGCAAATTTTGCACAATAAAGCAAATAATGAGGAGAAAAATGGGAGTTCGGGACAATAGTTTTGGATATATCCATAAAACTCATTATCTTTGTGCGCTCTAAAGAATGGCCTCCAAACAATAAGGTGTGTTTAGAAACAGAGCTGTAGCGCTTTGTCCAAGTGTCTCTCACTGTATGCAGTTGTCAGATTACCATTTTGCCGTGAGGCGCAGCAGTTTTATTTCCGAATAGACTGGAGGCGAGCCATTAAGTTATTGTGTGTTAGTTGGGATCGTTTAATCATCATTCTGCAAAATATAACCGAATTATATCATGATTGTAAAGAAAACGCTTGTGTCGTTGCTGTCGATAGCAACTGCATTACCTATGTTTGGTGCCGATATTGAGGCCTTCCCTGGGGCAAGGGGATGGGGCCGATGGGCATTGGGAGCACGCGCTTCGTCGGCTCCTGCGGTTTATCACGTCACCAACTTGAACGACTCGGGTAGCGGCTCGTTGCGCGACGCCGTCTCCCAGAGCAACCGAATCATTGTTTTTGATGTCAGTGGAGTTATTCGCCTGGGCAGTCGAATGACGTTTGCCAGCAACCTCTATGTGGCCGGACAGACCGCGCCAGGCGAGGGTATCACCCTGTATGGCAACGGCGTATCGTTCTCGAACGCCAGCAACATCATCTGCCGTTATCTGCGTGTGCGCATGGGTCATGGCGGAGACTCGGGCAAGGACTGTGCCGGCATTTCCAGCGGCACGAACATGATCTTCGACCATTGCTCCTTCTCGTGGGGCTTGGACGAGACTTTCTCCATCAATCCCGACGGCAAGGGCGAGTTGCATGACATCACATTGATGAACTGCATCTTTGGCCAGGGCTTGATGACACACTCTGCCGGCGGACTGATGCAGGCCGACTATATCACCCTCTACCGCAATCTTTATATCGACAACTCCACCCGCAACAACAAGGTGAAGGGCATCAACCAGTATGCCAACAACGTGGTCTATAACTGGTCCAACGGTGCCTACATTATGGGTGGCGACTCGGAGGGTTCTTCGTACGTCAACATCGAGAGCAACCTCTTCATCAACGGACCCTCTACTGGTGCCTCGGCCAACGGTTTTACGGGCGCTAACGAGAAGTTCCATTGCTATGGCGTCGATAACTGGCAGGACAACAATAAGGACGGCAAGTACGACCCTTACGAGATGACCAATTATTCGGCCTCCGACCATCGTACCACCGACCCCTACGATTATCCCGCCTTGGAGTTGTACCCAGGCAATCAACTCATCGAACTCAATATCCCGACGGTAGGTGCTTCGTTGCCATACCGCGACCAGAGTGACTGTTACATGATCGACGAGTTGATGTCGATGGGTACACAGGGTGCCTTGATTTCGAACGAAGAGAGTCTCCCCATCGGTAGTCCTGCCACTTGGACCTGGTGGGCAGGCAGCAAACCAGCCGACACCGACGGTGACGGTATGCCCGATGCCTGGGAGGAGGCCAACGGCACCAACAAGAACCAGGCCGATGCCACCGTCAAGGCTGCCAACGGCTACCTCAACATCGAGAACTATATCAACTCCATCACCGTCGAGGACCGTCAGTACTTCCTGCGCCAACCTGTCACGTTGAGCGCATCGGCCAGTACGACATCGACCCTGACACTGGCTTGGCGCGACTACACCTACGCCGAGGAGGGTTTTGCCATCGAGGCACAACTGGAAAACGGAGCATGGCAGGAGGTGGGTCGCACCGCAGCCAATGCGACGACCTTTACCCTCACCGGACTCACCGCCGGCACGGCTTACAACGTCCGCGTCTGCGCCTTCGGTCATAACCAAGGTGAGGAGCAGTTTTCGGCCTATACCACAGGCACTTACAAGACCCGTCCGTTGGAGGTAGGTATGGTCGATATCGACAGTTACCAGGCCGATGTGACCAACAGCGTTGAGGTCCAGAAGGGACAGAAGTTGTTGCTCCATACCGACGACGTGCTGGACTATGTACTCACCGCACCAATCTCGCCAGCCGCTGTAGTGGCTACCGGCACAGGTGTCATCACCGTGAGTGGCGACGCCATCTGTGACTCTGCCTCGGTCAACAAGGGCGGACAGGGTATCCTTATATTAAATAATGAGAACCAGTACCTCTGCGCCACCGTTCTGCACGAAGGCGTTTTGGCCTTCAACACGATAGCCAATGGCGGACAACCATCGGCCATCGGAGCCTCGCAGGAGTATGCTCAGAACTGGGTGATGGATGGTGGTACCTATCGTTATACAGGTTCGACCAATGCCACCACCAACCGCAATGCCCGACTGATGAATCCGACCACGTTGGAGATAACCAGTGGCAAGACATTGACCATGACGGGCACCATTGAGGGCGAGGGTGAAAACCAGAACATGACCTTTGCCGGCAACGGCCAGATTGCCGTCGGTTCGACCAACTTCTTCGGTTATACAGGTACCACCACGGTCAAGGGCGGTACCCTCTATCTCTCATCGACCGAAATCTCGCAAGCGGGTATTGGCAAGTCGTCTAAACTGATCTTGGCAGGTGGTAAGTTGGCCACCAAGGGTGAGACCAAGAATAGCGAGACATACAGTTTCCCAATCGAGACCGTAGAGGGAACGTACAGTTACTTTGCACCGAACCGCTTGTGTAATGCCAAGAACAAGCTGACAGGTGCCGGTACGCTGGAATACGTCATTCCTTATCTGCGCGAGTATTTCGATGCTAACGTGACTGAATTTACCGGCAAGATTGTGGCCAATGGCGTCAACACGGTAGCCAGCGATGGCGGTTCGATGTTCATGCCTAACGGTTCGACCTTCAATATGCCCAACACGCAAGTTGAGTTGAAGGGTACTGCCAACATGGCCATCTGGGGCACCAACGGTACAGGCTATATTGGTGGCTTGTCGGGTGCTGCCACAACGAAACTGTGTGGTTCGAGCAAGAACACCAGGGGTTCCAATACGACGTGGAACATCGGTGGCGCCAATTCCGATGAGGAGTTTGCGGGCATTATCTGCGACCTGCCTGCAGGTTTGAACAAAGCCTATAACGGCACGGTCAACATCAACAAGACAGGTACTGGCCTATGGCGACTCACGGGTGCCAACACTTATTCGGGAGCAACACACGTTCAGGGCGGTGCACTCATCGTCAATGGTTCACATACGGGAGGTACCTATGTCATCTCAGCCGATGCCGCGTTGAAGGGAACAGGTAAGATTTCTTCGGGAACCATCACGGTGATGAAGGATGCTGCCTTGGTTTCGGGCGACACCTTGGTGGCAGGCAAGACCTTTACATTGGCAGGCACCGTTACCCTCCAGGAGGGTGCCACATTGGAGGTGCCAGTCAGCTATCACGATGGTGTGGTGAAGAACAACCGCTTCGCTATCGGTACTCTCAAAATCGCTGATGGTGCCGTCCTGAAGTTCGACTTGACCGAGGTGGAGAGTCCGTTGAACGTCAATACTGCGCTGACTGTCATCGATGGCAATGTCTCGATAAGTGGTACTTTCTCGAGTGTCGAGCCAGCCACTCCAGGCGAGGGTCTGAAGTGGGATCTGAGTCGTCTCTATGTAGATGGCAAGGTCTATGTGCGCGACGAGAGTTTCGACTCCGACAACGTCACGTACAAGGAGGCAAGTTGGTTTGACGAGTCGGCCATCGATGCTGCTGGTTACTACTGGTTTAACGAGGAGAACGAGGAGATGACCAATGCCCTGATTGAGTCGGGCGCTATTGCCTTCGACGCTGGAGGCAAGGCCACATCGGCTCCAACGTACAGCAACACCGCTTCGCAGCATGTGGGTGGTCTGAAGTTGAACGGCAATCTGGCAGAGGTTATCTTCCACTGTGACAGCAAGTTTATGAGTGCGAAGTTCGACTTCTTCCGTGCCGGTTCGTCAGCCTTGGCAGGTAACGTCTTTGCTTCGACCGATGGCGAGACTTGGACCAAACTCACCTCCGTGGCGGGTGACCCCAAGACCGAGATCTATGTCGATTGCAGCGATGCCTTCAAGGGTAAGGACTACACCTATATCAAGATTACCAATGCCACCACGGCAGTGATGTACCTTCAGGGTGCTGCCATCACTTTCGAGAAGATGGTGACGGGCATCGACCAACTCAAGAACGAGCATGCCTCCGTTCCGGTTTACGACCTGCAGGGACGCAGAAATGCGAACGCTAAAGGATTGCAGATCAAGGGAGGGAATGTCGTCCTCAAGAAATAATCTCAAGAAAAACTCGAGAAATAACTCAAGAAATAACTCAAGAATTAGAGAATTAGAGAATTTCTCTGGTTTGAAGACTTGAAAGAATGAGAATTTGAGAATTCGATACAACTCGCTAATCGGAATGAGAGCGGAAGATATAGTAGGACGAAGAATTTTCGCAAATCGAGTTCTTTCGGTCGATGTAGAGAATTGAAGTAACCACGAAAGTCACTAAATTTCACGAAATAGAGAGAGTTAGTGTTTCCCCGGTTTTCGTGTACTTTCGTGTATTTCGTGGTTATAAAAACGAAAGTCACTGAATTTCACGAAAAAGAGCGTGTTGGTGATAACCAAGTTTCCGTGTACTTTCGTGTATTTCGTGGTTATAAAAACGAAAGTCACTGAATTTCACGAAAAAGAGCGTGTTGGTGATAACCAAGTTTCTGTGTTCTTTCGTGTATTTCGTGGTTATAAAAACGAAAGTCACTGAATTTTACGAAAAAGAGCGAGTTGGTGATAACCAGGTTTCTGTGTCCTTTCGTGTTTTTCGTGGTTATAAAAACGAAAGTCACTGAATTTCACGAAAAAGAGCGTGTTGGTGATGACCAGATTTTCGTGTTCTTTCGTGTTTTTCGTGGTTATTAAAACAACTTCGTGGTTATAACATCCTTAAGTATTTAACATTAAAGATTATATTTATGACAAAACAAACACTACTGCACTCCGTTGGAGCAGGGTTGTCACTGTCGGTGGCATTGTCGTTCATGTTGTCGTCTTGCCAGGATGACATTCGTGAGGACGAGCACTACAAGGCACCGGACTTCCTGGTCGGCAATGCGTTGGAAGTGTTGCAGAAACCGTTTGAGGGACACACCTTCAAGACGTTTCTGCGTGGTATTGAGTTGGTGGGCTGCAACGATGTGGCCGACAGCCAGATATTGACGTTGCTGGCCCCAACCGATGAGGCTTTTGCCCAGTTCCTGAAGGAGAAAGGATATGCCAGCATCGACGAGATGTATCAAGCAGATCCAGTTTACACTAAACAGGTCATCACCTATCACATGCTCTACTATGCTATGGATTGGGACAAGATGACTAACTTCCGTCCTAATGAAGGCGACGGAGCAACCGAACTTCAAAAGGCTTCGTTAGCGGGAATGTTCAATCGTTTCCGTACCCGTTGTGTGGAAGGCGTGGAGCGCATCGAGAATAAGGACAAGAGGATTGTTGATAAAAAAACGAATGAAGTAAAGGATTCTTTGGACGTTCTTCATTACGACCGTTATCTTACTGTCTTCTCCGAGAAGCTCTTTACCACATTAGGTATTGATGCACAGAAGAATTACAACTATTTCTTCCCCAATACGGAGTGGAATCCAAAGCATTTGGCCAATGGTTTCAATGTGATGAATGCCGCCGTGCTGGATACCGAGGCTGTGGTGACCGACAATGGTTATCTCTATCATATTGATCACGTTATCGAGCCAGCAAGAACGTTATATGAGGAGATTGCGAATAATAAAGACTATACTTTGATAAAGGAAATATTCGACAAGTATGAGTATCCTAAACTCTCGGATGAATCTGAAAAGTTTGGGGAAGGTGTTGAATACTATGACCGATTGTTTAAAGGTTTGCCTGATAGTACTAATATAGCAAATGAATGGTATATTAATGATTATAAGAAATTCTCTTCTAATGCTTTCTTTTCTTATAACCTCTTCTTGCCAACAGACGAGGCTCTAAACCGAATGTTTCAGAGCTTTTGGGATGCTGATAGTGGATATAAGGACGTAATGGAATTGGATGAATTGATTCAGCGTATCCTGTTGTGGGAGAGCTTGGGTTATGTCCAGTTGTCAGAAGTTAGTTCGTCATCTTGTTCTTATATGTGTTTCCCAGAGTTCATTACCTCTGGTAAAGCCGTATCTTCTTTCGGTTCGACGATTACGACCTCCCCTTCGGAGTACGATCGTGTACTCTTCTGCAACAACGGTATTCTCTATGGTTCCAACCAGGTGGATGTGCCAAACGTTTTCTCCAGTGTGGCAGGACCTGCTTTCAAGGACAAGAAATATCTATATTATCTCTATGCTTTAAGTGGTGCAGAGCAGTTACTCAGCCTATCCTCTCAGGATGTAAATTTTGTGGCATTGATTCCAGATACGGCTCAGTTTACACACCACGAACCAGCTATTCGTTTGTTCAAAAACGAGAACGATGTGCCAGTTACCAACACATTGGAACAATGGAGTGATGAGGCTTCAGACTTTGTCTCTATCAGTTCCGATGTTTTGAAGAATATGGCGAATATGAACACTACAACTCAAGCCACAGAACTCAAGACGACTGGTACTCAGGTTATTGAGACCAATGCCGCCTTCAACTATTGGTATATCCGAGATGGAAAGATTACGACCAATGCAGTGTTCAACGAGCAGTTGAATCCAACGTTCAACGGACAGATTTGGGCATCGTTCCACGAGATTCCTCGGAATTCCGAGGGAGGCAAGTGGTCCAACGGTAAGGCCTATGCCTATGACTATTCGGGTGTCTATTTGCCAGCTTCGGCCACGAGCTTGGAGACCGAACTCTCACAGAGCAACGACCGAGACTATCCTTACTACTGTTTCGCCCAGTTGTTGAGAAAGGCTGGTCTGGCTTACAACCGCAGTTTCGTTATTGCTGGCAGTAACACCATCCGTTTCTTGGCAGAGCCGTGTCGCTTCTTTGCTATTGTGCCGACCAATGAGGCTATCAAGCAGGCCCTCAAGGAGTTGCCAGGTTGTTCGGGTCTCACCATCAACGAGAGCACTTATGCCATTGACGGTACCCTTTCGAACGACAACAAAAAGGCGTTGGCGAAGTATCTGTTGAACTACTTCGTGACAGCCGACCGTGCCTCCTTTACCTCTTATCCTTATTTGGGTTCCACCTGTAAGGGTGAATTTGTTACGGCTGGCGAGTACAAACTCAACATTGCCGACAGCGGAGACAAACTCAGTGTGAAGTGGTCCGGAGCTTCAGCACAGGGCAATGAGGTCGATGTGGTAGGAACCTATTATTATCTGCCATTCGCCTTTGGTGATGGTGCCTTCCAGTTGATTGATACCGTCTTGAAGTAAGGTTGTAAGGTTGTGAGGTTTTAAGGTCTTGAGTTTTTAAGGTCTTAAGGTCTTATGAACTGCACAACGGACAAATTAAACAAACAAGTTAACGATGAAAATAAATAGATTCATACTTTTCCTGCTGATAAGTTTTGCATCTACGATAGCATTGGCGCAGAACAAGACCCTTATCGGTGTCGTCATGGAGGATGGCATCAATGAGCCCGTCTTCGGTGCCAACGTCGTGGTTATCAATCAGCAAAACCGTACATTGACAGGTACGACCACCGACATGGACGGTAACTATGTATTGACGGTACCTGATGGCAAGGGACTTCGTATTCAGGTCTCTTTCATAGGTTTGAAGTCACAGGTGTTTGACTATACGGGTCAGACCAAGTTGGATGTCACCCTGGTGGACGACTCCAAGATGCTCTCGGACGTTGAGGTGGTGCAGAAAGCCATTACCCGTTCGGAGTTGGGTATCACCGAGTTGCAGCAGACCACCTCTACACAGAAGGTGATGATGGATGAATTGACCGAGGTGGCTCCTGTTGCTTCTATCGAAGAGGCGTTGCAGGGTCAGATGGCAGGTGTCGATATCGTCCTGGGCGGTGATCCAGGTGCCAAGTCGAGCATCCGTATCCGTGGTATCAGTACTTTGTCGGCCAGTGCCGAACCTTTGGTTGTGGTCGATGGAATCCAGACCGCAGTTACTTTTGGCGACGATTTCTCATTCTCCGATGCCAACGAGGATGACTTCGGTGCCCTCTTGAATATCTCACCAGCCGACATAGAGTCCATCGAGGTATTGAAGGATGCCTCTGCCACCTCTATCTATGGTACGGCAGGCGCTAATGGTGTCTTGCTCATCAATACCAAACAGGGTAAGACGGGTAAGACCCGTTTCAATTTCCAGTCCAAGTATTCCTACAAGCAGGAGCCAGACCCCATTCCGCTCTTGAATGCCAAGCAGTATGTCTCGATGATTCAGGACGCCATCTGGAATGCCGCCAACGCCAAGGGTCTTGGTAGTGCAACGAGCGAATTGGAATTGCTCTTCAATACCAAGGAGTTGCTTCGCGACCCTTCTTACCGTTATTATAAGGAGTACAATGCCGATACCGACTGGTTGAGCGAGGTGCGCCAGAATGCCTGGCAGTGGGATAACTCCTTGAGTATGACGGGTGGTGGTGAGAAAGCTACCTATCGTATGTCTTTCGGTTTTTTGGAGGATATCGGTACTACCGTAGGTACTAAGGCTCAGCGTATTACCGCAGGTGCCAAGATTACCTACAAGTTCTCTGACCGCTTCCGCGTCTTTACCGACATTAGTTACACCGACTATGACAAGGAGGCCAATGCTGTTGAGAATGTGCGTAGTGGAGCACAAGCTCAGATGCCGAACAAGAGTCCTTACTTGATTCGTGAGGATGGCTCTGTTTCCTCTTCTTATTTCACGCCTGAAAATAACTTCCAAGGTAAGTTCGAAAAGATTGATGATGGAAAGGCGAAAGGAAACTTCAACCCGGTTGCAATGGCGAAGGAGGGTTTCAAAAATACCCGAGAAAGAAACGAAAAGATTACTATCAACTGGGAGTACAAGGTGCCTTTGCAGAATCTTTGGCATCGTTTGACTTATACTGGTTACACCAATATGGAGATGAAAACCTCCACGACCAAATCATTCTTGCCACAGGTCGCAACGGGCGTGATTTGGGATAATTCCAATGCTAACCGTTCGTCAGAGTCATCTAGTGATGCTTTTGCCTTGCAATTGTATAATAGGTTTACCTATATTGCCACTTTGGCAGAGAAGCATAACTTTGTCTTTACAACCATTGCCCACACCATTGCTAAGCAGTCTTCTTCGTCAGTCTTTGAGACCTATGGCAATGATCCTGGCCTGACAGATACCTCGACCAAGGCGGTGGTAGCCAAGGTCGAGTCGGGTGAGTCGGAGAACCGAAAAGTCTCTTTCATCCAGAGCTTTAACTATACATACGACAACCGTTATGTCTTGAATGCAGGTTTGACCACGGAGGGTAACTCTGCCATGGGTAAGAGCCAGCGATTTGGCAATTTCCCCTCTTTGGGCCTTTCCTGGAACTTGAACCGTGAGTACTTCATGGAAGACTGTGACTGGCTCACCATGGGTAAGGTCCGTGCTGCTTTGGGTTGGTCTGGTAATGCGCCATCCTCAGGCTACAGTTACTTAGGAGCCTATTCTTCATTAGGTACATACGGCAATATGAAGGCGGTTGCTCCGAACCGTATGCAGTTGGACAAACTGAAGTGGGAGAGTAGCCGAGAGTACAACTTCGGTTTGGACTTCCTCTTCCTGGACCGTTATGGATTTAATTTGGACTACTATGACAAATATACCACCGACTGCTTGATGAAGGATGTAAAAGTGCCTTCTTCAACCGGTTATGACAAACTGAAGTACATAAATTCGGGCGAGATGTCCAACAAGGGCTTCGAGTGCCGTGTGGATGCCGATGTCTATAAGGACAAGATGTGGAACGTGCATGTCAGTGCCAATGTTTCACGTAACATGAACAAGATTGAGAAGTTGCCCGAGAACTGGAGGGCAGAGAATTATTCCTTTGACAATGGCAACTATGCCGTTTGTATCGTAGAGGGTGATCCTATCGGCTCTTTCTATGGATATAAGTACAAGGGTGTCTATAAGAATACCGAAGATACGTATGCCTATGATGCCAACGGAAACGTGATGCGCGACTTCCAAGGTGAAGTTGTCACCATGCGCAATGGCAATACTCCTGTCTATCCAGGCGATGCCAAGTACGAAGATGTGAACCACGACGGTGTCATCAACGAACTGGACATTGTCTATCTGGGTAACTCCAACCCAATCCTGGTAGGTGGTGGCAACCTGAGTGTGCGTTATGGTAGTGCGAAGAGTCCTTTCGGTCAATTCACGTTTACGGCCAACTGCAATTTCCGAATCGGACAGAAGGTTATCAACTCCGCCCGTATGGATTTGGAGAACATGCATGGAACTGGCAATCAGAGTACTGCCGTGCTTCGTCGTTGGCGCAAGGAGGGCGACAATACAGACATCCCACGTGCCCTCTTTGGCATGGGTTACAACTACTTAGGTTCCGACCGTTTCGTAGAGGATGCCTCCTATTGTCGTATCAAGACTTTGTCTCTCTCTTGGGCCATGCCAAAGCGTTGGATGGAACGTGCTCATTTGCAGACTTGTTCGGTATTCGTGACAGGATATGACCTCTTCACTTTCACCGACTATAAGGGACAGAATCCTGAGGTGGCGTTGCCTTCTAACCCGACTAAGTTGGTGAAGGATGGTTCCACCACGCCAGTGAGCAAACGATTTGCCTGTGGCGTTAACCTTACTTTCTAACGTAAACGAAGACTATAACTATGGAAATTAAAAATATAGCAAAAGCAACTGTTTTATCGTTGTCGTTGACGTTTCCGTTGACCAGTTGCAACGAGTGGTTGGACTTGCTTCCCAATGACGAGCAGGTGACTGACGACTATTGGAAGAGCAAGGAGGACGTGGAACAGGTGGTGACTTCCGGCTACGTTTATATGCGTAAGACCGTGCCTGCCTTGATCAATTGGGGCGAACTCCGTGGCGGCGATTTCTACAACATGGGTTCTGGTTCGAAAGCCAACAAGATGCAGGACTTCGACATGTTGCCATCGAACGACTTGTGCGCGTATGGTACTCTCTATCAGGTGATTTCGATGGCGAACTCCGTGCTCGACTATGCTCCTGGTGTAGAGGACAATACCTATTATGATGCCATGCGCAACTCACACCTTTGTGAGGCATATTTCCAGAGAGCTTGGGCATACAGCATCTTGGTCAAAAACTTCAAGGAGGTGCCTCTCATTACCAAGGCATACGTGAATGACGATATGTCATTGACCGTGCCGAAAGCCAGTGAGAGTCAGATCATTGCACAAATCAAGAGCGATGTGAAAGCCGCTTTGGCGACGGGTGCTGCCAAAGGTTACTATGAGGTGGAATGGCAAACGAAGGGTCGAGCCACCAAGTGGGCGCTCTATGCACTCATGGCAGACATCTGTCTGTGGAACCATGACTACGATGAGTGTATCGAATATGCCAACTACATTCTCCAGACGTCGGATGCTATGCGTCCTGCTTTTGTGACAGAGACATCGAAGTGGTTCGAAATGTTCTATCCGGGTCTCTCGAATGAGAGTATCTTTGAACTCTATTGGGACTACAATACCGAGAACGCCAACAACAACTTTACCGATAAGTTCCCACAATTGGGTATCGTAGTATCGGCTTCGGAGGATGGTATGTGCAATGTGACAGAATATGCCCTCCAGAAGATGTGTAACGAGTTGTCGGAAGTGCTTAAAAATCAAGGTGGATTGGCTTCCGATGAGCGTGTCGGCCGTATGCTCAATGCCTCGATTGTCACCAATTCGCTTATTGCTTCGGGTTCGGAACTGACCATGTCGCAGCCAGCCCTTTGGAAATATCGTGGCACGGATATTGTAGATAAAACGACAGTGCGTGTGCATAATGATGCCAACTTCATCCTGTATCGAGTAGCCGATGTCATGTTGATGAAAGCTGAGGCATTGATTATGAAGGGCAAACCATCGTGGAAAGCTGCCATCGAGTTGATCAACGCCATCCGTACTCGTGCTGCCCTTCCCGTCTATGTGGATTTGACTGCCAATGATGCCGACAACACGATTGACAATTTGGATGAGTTGACCCTCTTGTTGGAGGTGCTCGATCAACGAGAGATGGAGTTCTTGGGTGAAGCACATCGCTGGTACGATATCCTGCGTCTGGCACGTTATGACAAGAATTTCGCTCCAAACGGCACCGTGGAGGACAATGAGAACATTGCCTACGAGACCTACAAAACGAAAGGTTTCGGCGCTGACGAGTTCAAGTACAAGGAACAGGCTCTCCTGCTGATTACCGAGAGTAACAAGACCACCTCGGATGCTCAGTTGGAGTCCATCCTCCAGAACAGTTGGGCTTGGTACTTGCCTTTGCAGCAGAGCGAGATTGAGAACAATAATCTGTTGAAGCAAAACCCCTATTATGAATAATAAGGTATGATGAAGAATATGAAATATCTTTTATCTGGCATTTGTGTGCTGTCCTTGTTGACGGCGTGCGATTCCGATATGTGGAGTCTGCAAGATGATAATAAGGGTGCCTTCGTCGAAATCGAAGGAAATCCTATCTCCACCACCTTGTCGGAGATGGAGGCTTATCAGGAGTGGGTCAAGGTATTGAACTACTCGGAGGAGTTTTCGGTGCTCAATGCACTATATGATCACAGCAAGGCACACCAGTTCACGCACCTTGCTCCGACCAATGATGCCGTGCTTGCATTTTATGCTCAGCGTGGTGTGCAAGGCATTGAGGAACTGGGCAAAGACTATGCCAAAGCCATGGTCCGCAACATGACCATTGACGGCGACTCGTTGAAACTGACCGAGAAGTTTGGTTCCGACGTCTTGCGTTACGAGCATTTTAACGAAGAGGATGAACTTCTGACCTTCGTGATTGATGAAAAGAGTACGGAAGGTGGTTTCCGTGCCATCTTCTTGCAGGACAGTGTTCACCTTTCCCGTAATTACATCACCTGTTCCAATGGTTTTGTCTATACGGCGGCTGGTGTCTTGCCTCCTTTGGTGGAGAGTATCTACCGCCGTTTGGTCGAGGATGGTCAGAACAGCATCATGTTGGAAGCCTTGCGTGCAACGGGTTATGACAAAGTGCTCAACACCGTGGCAGATACTACCTATGTATTGGGCGCGCGCAAGATTTCACAACCGAAATATACCTTCCTGAATGTGCCTGACAATGGATTCAAGGCTTCGGGTATCAACTCTTTGTCCGACTTGAAGAATGCTTTGGTTGCCCGTGCCAGCAATACGTCGGTGACTCCCGACTCCTTGCTCAAGCAGTATGTCGAGTATCATATTGTAGATGGCAGTTATTCTGTCGCCCAGTTCTGCGAAACCGCTGGTGGCGATTCTGTCTCTATCCGCAATCCAAAAGCACCCTATCAGATTATTATGACCACCCAGCATGATGGTGGTACGTTGGAGGATAGCACCTACTGTTTCTTCACGGTCAACGACGAGGACTCCTCTTATGTGAAGCCCTTGCTGTTGAAGAATGTACATGGTGTCGAGATAGGACAGCACACACAACTGTATGCCTTCGAGCATGAGATAGCCAAGAATGGTCGTTTGATCAATGTGTCGGACTGGATGCCTGTCTATGAGCCTAAACCGACTACGCTTGTCTGGGACTTGGCAGACTATGCCGAAATGCGAAATTATGCGGCAGAGAACAACATTGTCTATCAGCCATTGGCTGTTGCCAACAGTGAGTCTATGTTCAATGCCTCTAAGTTAGGTTGTTACGAGGTAGAGCTTGGTCCCGAAGGTGTCGGAAATGGCAATGGCTACTATCAGGGTGTCTCGTATGTGACCAGCAAGAACAACCTCAAGAACTGCTACCACTTGGATCGTATTGTCATCAATGTCGGTTACATGGGCAGTGTGAGTATGAAGTGTCCAACCCTTGCCAAGGGTAAATACAAGGTCACTTTGGGTATGGCCTATACCACCAACCACTCCGACATGCGTCAGCAGAAGAACTGCAAGGGTGGCATGATGCGTCTTTCGGTCGATGGCAAGAATGAGATTATCACGGCTCCTTATACCACCATCACATCGGCACAGCCTAATGTCTATTCGGCTGTATTGTACGATGAGATTGAGTTCACGGAGACGGCTCCACACACCTTCAAGTTCTTGGTTTTGGATCCTGCCGCTACGACCAGTGCGAAGTTCTCGCTTGAGTTTGATACTATCACCTTTACTCCTATTGAATAATTATGAGAAAGTTAGTATATATGTTGCCCATCATGGCTCTCGTCGGATTGGGCAGTGCCTGCAATAATTTGGAGGACGATGACTACTACAAGTCCTCGCGCGTGGAGAATGTCAACTCAGAAGTGACCTCGACGGACAAGACGGTGGTTGATTATATTCAGTCGAATGCCGACTTCTCGAAGATGGCAGCTTTGTTCCAAAGGGAGGGTATCTTCGAGGAGATGCCAACTTCGGGCGAGTTGCATACCGTGCTGGTAGTTACCAACGAGAACTACCAAGAGCCTGAAGCCGAGGAGGCAAACAAGATTGCCCGCAGTCATGTGACCAACCTGAGTGTGGCTCCTTCGAAGTTGAATAATGGCGACCGCCTCTTGATGTGGCACAATAAGTATGTGAAAGTCAGCACCGATTCGGCTGCCGAATTGGGCAACATCATTGACCATGTCCTCTTCAATACGTCAACCCTGAAGGAGGTCATCAAGGCCGAGGATGGTTACATCTATGTCATCAGTGACATGATTTATACCCCTACTTCGTTGCAGGATTATATCAATGGCTTGGATGACAGCAAGTATGGTCGATTCAAGCACATGGTGACGGCATCGGGCAACACTCAGTTCGACCGTGCCAACTCGAAGGTGATTGGTGTCGATTCCAATGGCAACACCTTGTATGACTCTGTCTTCATCTATACCAATGATTTCTTCGACAACAAGGGCTTCAGCCTGTCGAGCGAGTCGTTGAAAGCCACCATGTTAGTCTTCAGTGACGAAGTCATTGCCAAGGGTCTCAAGGAGGCGAAGGCTAAACTGAAATCTTGGGGCTACGATCACAAGACGTTGTTGCAGCGCAACGGTTCTTGGGACAGTGTCTATGTGGGCTACACTTCAGACAAGGATTTGGAGGACTGGATTTTGAAAGCTGCCTTCTTCCGTGAGACCTACAGTGCTGCCGACCTGACTCCAAAATACAATGTTGAGGATAGCACCATCAACGACTTCAAGTCTATCTACGACGTCATTTGGCGCACCACAGTACAGGAGCTCGATTTGGACAATCCTGTCGTTCTCTCCAACGGTATTGCCTACGAGGTGAAGTCGTTCCGCATTCCGAACAACCGTCTCATCTATCGTCTCCATGAGGAGTTCCGTTACTATGAGCAGTGCGATGCTGACCAAAAAGCGATGTACTTCAAGTCGGAGAATCTGGCCAACTTCAAGGTGTCGAACGAAGTTGCAGAGTGGACTCCATTAGCCGGTGTTTGGCCTCCTCATGGTGATACGCCATTGAGTTGTAAGATTGAAGACAACACCGTTGCCAACTACAAGTTGGATTTCACTCCAATCTACAGTCGTGCCAACCGCGAGGGCGGTTTCGATGTCGGCGCCCTTTTGGTGCCACCTGGAACCTACCGTATGGCGATGGGCTTCCGTCAAGGTATGGCCAACGTGACAGCACAACTCTTTGCCGTCATTCCTGATGCAGGAGAGGAGTATCCATGTGCCGAACCGACTCTCTTGACTTTGGGCGATGGTTCTACCACTTGGCACTACGACCGTGGCGCTACATTGAGCAACCGCCTGCCGGAATACTACGACGTTAATGATGAACGTCTTACAGCAGGTAGCAAGAATGGTTACTACTGGACCGATGGCGGTCCCGTTTATTCGGAAGTCCGTATTCCCGACCTGTATGGTGACGGTTCTCCTGTTCAGTTGTTGATTCGCATTTCTGGTACCAACGGTACGACTTGTGGTGCCTTGACCTTTAACCACTGGTGTCTGCGTCCAACAGCCAATAACTATTAATAAAAGGTTATAAGGTTGTGAGGTTATTAGGTTATAAGGTAACTAAACCTCAAAACCTAAATAGTAAACGTATGAATACATTAAAGAATATATTATGTTGTGCTGCTCTGTGTTCTTCTGTGGCGATGGCTCAGGAGACATACACGGTGAGTGGCGTCATATTGAATGACCAGAAAGAGCCTGTGGCTGACGCCGTTATCCTGGTGCCAGGACGGACCTTGGTCAGAACGGAGAGCGACGGTGCCTTCACCATCGGCAATCTGCCCAAGTGGGCCACCTTGCGTGTGCAGGCCAATGGCTTCTACAGCAAGGAGTTGCGCGTGCAGAACAATATCGAGAATGTCTCTGTCTTCCTGATTCCACAGGATCGTCGTGACTACAACCAGACGTTGGTTGGCGGCGTTTCGGAGAATGCTGAGGGCGTTGAGTCGACTTTCGGTCTTCAGAACGTTGCCAAGAAGGACTTTGCGATGGGTGCCGTCACGTTGGACAAGGCCTTGCAGGGTAAGTTCTCCGGCTTGCAGATTGTCCAGAAGAGTGGCATGACGGGAGAGGGTTCCAACCTCAGCTGGCGAGGCATCCGTAGCCTTGTGTCGGAGACTAACCCCTTGATTGTCATCAATGGAGTGCCTTATATGCCCGACTTGAAGGAGTCTTCGGCAATTAAGGGTTACAGCCGAAGCATTTTCCAGACCATCAATCCACAGGATATTTCCAATGTCACCCTCCTTACCGGTGCCGAGGCCTCGGCCTGGGGTTCGTTGGGTTCCAACGGTGTGCTCCTCATCGAGACCGATGGTGCCAAGAGTGATAACCTCGATACGAAAGTCACTTTCTTTGGCAGCACGGGTATGAACTGGCAGAATAACCGACTCCCTTTGATGAATGCCTCTCAGTATAAGTCTTATCTGAGCGACATTGCCATGGACTATTACAACCACGACATGGGCGCATTCTTTGGTGATTTCGGTTTCATGTCCAGCCCCAATGCCAACATGGCGCATCTCTATGCCTACGATACCAACTGGCAGGACATGGTCTATGACAACTCCCTGACCAACGATGTCCTCTTCCGTGTGGAGGGTGGCGATGCCATTGCCAAGTACGACATCTCTTTCGGTTATACCAACGACCAGGGTGTCATGGACGATACCAAGAGTGACCGTTTCCATGCTCAGTTCAATGCCAATGTCCTGGTGAGCAAGAAGTGGGAGTTGAACCTGAATGCCAACCTCTCTTTCTTGAACGGCAAGTATCAGGAGCAGGGTTACAGCCTGGAAACCAATCCATTGCTGGCAGCCTATCGTCGTTGCCCATTGCTCAGTCCTTATAGCAGTAGCACCATTCCTTCGGAAGATGGCTCGTATGCCTTGATACGTGACTATTCCAGCTACTATCTGGGTTCCATCACCAATACCGACTTCATTGTCTCCAACCCACTCTCTATCATTAAAGGTGTGAACGGAGCCAATCGTCAGTACGATTTCAACGCCCGTGCGCAGGTGATTTACAAGCCCTTTGCCGATTTGACCATCGGTGCCACATTGGGTCTGTTTTATAACTTCGACCGCGAGAAACTCTTCGTGCCTGGCATCAACAATCAGGACATAGTGCCTTACTTTGACAACTATGGCATTGCCGAGAACATTGTTCGAAATGGTAGTGGCACCGTCTTCAACCTCTATTATACCACCCATGCTCACTATAAGCACACCTGGGACAATGTTCACAACCTCGATGCCCAACTGGGTATTCAGGCGATGAACACAAAGACTGAGTTTGACATGGGTTCGGGTCGAAACACCTCCAACGACTTCTATCAGACCTTGGGTTCTACCCAGTCTATCGGTCGTTTCATGGATGGTTACAACAACCGCTGGAACTGGTTCAACTCGTATGCGCGTACCTCTTATACCTATGGTAACCTTGCTCGTGTCGGTGTGGCTCTCGCCCTCGATGGCGCAAGTTCCATTGGTTCCGACAGTGACCGCATGACCGTCTATCCAGGTGTCAACGGTGCCCTGATGTTGAATAACTGGTCATTCTTCCCCGAGACCACTTGGTTGAATCGATTTGACCTTCATGTCGATTACAATGTGACTGGCAATAGCCGTTACTCGTCGAAGTATGGTCAATACTATTATAGTTCACGTCCTTACCAAGAGATTGTCGGTATCTATCGTGCCAACGTTCCGAACAAGAACTTGACTTTCGAGAAGGACTACACCCTTCAGTTTGGTCTGGATTTGGGCGCCATGAACAATCGTTATGGTTTGAAGGTCAACTACTTCAATACCGTGGCTAAGGATGTCCTGATGTTGGGACGCAACAGTTCCGTTCTGGGTGTTTCGCCTTATTATTGCAACGACGGCGAAATCAAGAGCAGCGGTCTGGAAGTGGGTATCAACTTCGTTCCTGTCAAGACCAAGAACTTCCAATGGACTCTGGCAGCCAATGTCTCTACCCTCAAGAACACTGTCGAGAGCCTTGGCAACATGGATAGCTTCATCTCCACCCTTAGTGATGGCGGTGAAATCATCAGCAAGGTAGGCGAGAATCCTTACGCCTTCTATGGTTACAAGACAAAGGGTGTCTATAGCACCTCTGCCGAAGCCCAGGAAGCCGGTCTCACCAACCGCAACGGTGTTGCCTATCAGGCTGGCGATGTCATCTTCGTCAACCAGAACGGCGACAAGATCATCAACGACCAGGATAAAGTCGTCTTGGGTAGCGCCACTCCCGACCTCTTCGGTTCGCTCTTCACCAGTGTGGAGTACAAGGGTTTCGCCCTCGACCTCACTTTCGGTTATAGCTTTGGCAATGAGGCATATAATGCCGTCCGTCGCATCTCGGAGTCCTCTTCCGACTTCGCCAATCAGTCCAAGTCCGTGACTCGTCGTTGGCAGAACGAAGGTGACATCACCAAGATGCCACGTGCCAACTATGGCGACGTCATTGGCAACAACGACATGAGCGACCGCTTCCTCGAGGATGCCTCTTATATCAAGCTTCGCGACATCACCTTGTCCTACTCTTGGGACAAGCCTCTTTGGAACCTCTTTCAGAGTGGCACCATCTTCGTGAGCGGACAGAACTTGCTCTGTATCACCGACTACCTCGGCATGGATCCAGAGTTCGCCTATAGCAATTCTGCCGCTATGATGGGTGTCGATTATGGCAAAGTTGCTTTGCCTAAGAGCGTGAAGATTGGCTTCAACCTCAAGTTCTAAAGAAGAGTTAGGAAATATGAATTAAGAAATAAGAGTTAATTCTGCCAACCTATGAAAAAATATATCATTTGCAGTCTTTTCTTGTCGATGACGCTTGCGTCTTGCGATGACTTTTTCAGCCCCGAGACAGAGGATGCACTGAGTAGCGACGACTACTTGTCTTCGCTCACCCAGATGGCGAACGGTTATCTCGGTGTCCTGACCTCCATGCAGACGGTCGGTGACAAGGAAATCTACATTACCGATACCCGTGGCGATATGTTGGAGCCAACGGAACAATGCATCGCTCCGTTGATTGCCCTCTACAATTACGTCGATGACCTTTCGGGCAATGCCTATGCCGATCCTGCTGGTTATTACGACGTTATCATCGCTTGCAACGACTATCTCTACAAGATGCAGGAGTTCCGTGCCAAGTATCCCGAACTGGTGGACGAGACCGACTATTTCCCAGGTCTCTATGCCTCCGCCATCCGCGTCAAGGCATGGGCCTATATGACTCTCGCCGAGATTTACGGTCAGGCGCTTTGGTTCGACGACCCCATCCATGCCAGCAAGGATGTGAACGACACCAATGTCTTCACCTTGATGCAGACGCAGGAAATTGTGCAGAAGTGTATCTCCATGCTCAATACCGACGTCACCTTGGACAGCAAGATGACCATCAGCCCCAAGGAGAAGTTCTCTTGGATCTCTTGGGTCGATGTGGAACATGTCACAGCCGTGGCTCAGTCCTCTTATCGCTATTGGGATATGATGACCCCCGACTTCGAACCGCTCATGGGTAAGTTGCAACTGTGGAATGCCGCTTGCCTGCAACGTGATGGCCATATCGCCGAGGCCAATGCAGCTTACGAGGCCGTGCTCGACAACCTGCTTCCTTATCTCCAGAAGTATTGGGCGCAGTACAGTCACTATTGGAAACGTTGTCCAACCACCCCAGGTCACCTCTCTGCCTTCTGGAACAATGCCACTCCTTATCAGGAGGAGGTCGTCAGTGCCATCATTTACGACTACACCAAGAACCAGACCAACAAGTTGTTGTACCACTTCTCCAACGAGTACCCCAACAAGTATCTGCTCCGTTCCAACGAGGCCTGTCGTGAGCGTTATACCGACCCTACCTTCAACCCCTCTATGGGTGAGGGCGACAAGCGTCTCGGCTTGACTACCAAGGAGGTCAATGGTCAGTGGTGCATCTCGAAGTATCGCCCCAATGCCAATGTCCGTGCCAATGCTTATCAGGATGACGTGCATATCTACACCTTCCGTTGTTCCGAACTCTTCCTCTGGATAGCCGAGGCACTCAACCACCTGGGTCGATACGAAGCCATGAACCGTGTCATCAACACTGGTTTTGCCGCTACCGATTATGATATGCTCATGCACCTCCAGAACGAGGAATGGGACGAAGTGTCGGAAGCTAACCAGAAGGAATTCAAGGGCTTCGACAGTTATTGGGCTATCCCTTCTTCGGTCGATAAGTATGGCACCTATACCGGTTTCCGTGGTTGCCTCGACAACCTCCTTCCTGTCGATGTCTGGACCGAGATGGGTCACACTGCCGAGGAGGCACAACGCCACAACGATGACCTTTTGGCCAAAGAGTGGACGTTGGAATTCCCTGCCGAGGGCAAGACCTATCCAAACCTGATTCGTTTCGCCGAACGTTACAACGACCCTGCCATCGTCTCGGACATCGTCACTCTCAAGTATGGTGACAAGGCCAGCACCATTGCTGCCAAGATTCAAGGCACCAACCTGAATGGCACCAAGGGTTACTATGTGCCTTGGAAGTTGAAATAAAATAACCAAAGAACGCGGATGACGCGGATTGAATGGATTTGAACAGATATGGACTTTTGGTCAACTCGTCTGTAGGTAAATCACATTTGATCTGTTTCATCCGCTTAATTGAATATATAAACCAAAAATCCTTAAACATGAAGAAAATCTTTATCGTGATGAGTCTTCTCTCTGTCCTCTTTACCGGAGTGAAGGCCGCCGACGATGGTTATCGTCGCACTTGGGACTTCACCAAAGGGTGGAGTGAGCAAACTATTCAAAAACTTGAGGCAGACCCAACCAACTGGGAACCACAAGCTACTGGTTTCCAGAACAAAGTAGCTATGACTGCCAACGAGACCCCTTGGGTGATGGTTGACGGAGTGAAGGAGCCTATTGCCGAATTGGTCGGCATGACCATCAATTCCTCCCTGGCCAAGGCCAAGCATTGTCAGATTTGTACCACCGGTTCCGGTTTGGCCGATGTCCCTTGTTTCTGGTTGAACGGTAAGGGCGATGTCGTTTCGGTCAAAGTGCCAGCTGGCGAGAATGTCCGTTTCGGTTATACCGCTCATGGTACCAGTGACCGTGGTTTCAAGTGTAGTACCGGTTTCGCCGATGCCAATGGTGCTACCCAGTTCACAAGCACTGACAATCAGCAGATTCACGAAGTAGAGCTTATCAACAGCAATGCCGAGGAATCGACCTTGACCCTTACTACCGTCAATGGCGGTTCACATATCTACTATATCATCATCGGCGAGGGCGACGAGGAGCAGCAGGTTGATCCTAAGAGCTATAACGTGGCCTATGTCTATGATGCCTCTTACAATGGTGCCAAGGATGCCAATAAGAATCCTATTGGCTATGCAGCCAATGGCGGTCTGACGGATGGCGATCCTCTCTACACCTCGTTGGAAGACAACTTTACCATGATTCCGCTCGATGTCAATTCCGACGAAATCAAGGCTCTGTCTTCTACCGAGTTCAACGACTCGTTGATGAAGTTCGACGTCGTTATCCTGAATGAGGCTATCGGCAGCAGCAACACCTATGCCAAGGGCATGTTGGACATCATCAACAAGGTGCCTATGGTCAACCTCAAGTCGTTCATGTACAAGAGTGGCGTCTGGAGCATGGGTGCAGGTGTCAATCCTTCAACTAAGGCCGTTTCTGTCAAGGTTGGTGAGGACTTCTTGGATCACCCACTCTTTGCGGATGTGAACATCGACGAGGAGGGCAACATCGTACTCTTCAACAGCAACGAAGTGGCTGGCGGCAACCTCGTTCAGGGTTACACCGTTTCAGCTGGTTCGCTCTTCGAGGGCGACGACGTGCTTGCCACCGTTGCCAACGGTGAAGAGGCTGTCAATGCCATCCACGTACACTCTAACCGCAACCAGTATATCCTCCTGCCATTGTCGTCCGACAATCTTTTGGTGGGTGGCGACTGGAACGTCTCTGACGATGCTCAGAAGCTGATTGTCAATGCAGTAAAGGTGGTAGCTCCTACCAAGACCAAGGTCACTCCAGTGGTTACGCCAACCATCACGCAGCTCTATGGTGACGGCATCACCTCGGTTGTTCTCGCTTGCGGCAACAAGGCTGCCAAGATCTACTACACCTTGGACGGCACCGACCCAACCATTGCCAGCACTCTCTACACCGACACCTTCACCATCACCACCGAGGGCGTCGAGGTCAAGGCTTTGGCTGTAGCTCAGGGTTACGAGGACTCCGAGATTGCCTCTGCCACCATCCAGGTCAAGACACAGACCGCTGTTCCTCACTTGGCTTCGGCCGATTCGGAGGGCTTCACCACCATCACCATCTCTGCATCCGAGGGTGACAGCATCTACTTCAACTTCTTCGGCGGCACCGACGTGGCTACGTCTCAGCACTACACCGAACCTATCGTATTGACCGAGCCTGCCACCCTTACCGCCTTTGCCATTGGCGAGGGCCGACTTCCTTCGGTCGCCGTCACCCGTACCTACAGCGTGGGTGGCATTCCAGCTGTCAAGGATACCATTGCTCACTTTACTGCCAACGAGAATGACTGGTTCACCAATGTCAAACTCTACAACAGCGAGATGGTCGAGCAGGAGTTGCCTACCAGCAATTGGGCTGCCAAGACAGCTTACTACTTTGGTAAGAGTGCTTGGTCTTACTACAGCACCACCGAAGTGGATCACACCGAACCTGTATTCGAAGAGGATGGTGTCACACCGGTCAAGAATGCAAAGGGCGAGGATTCCATCCGGACTGTCTATAAGGTCGATCCAACCACCGTCAAGTATGTCTATTCTACTTCCGATACCCAGTGGCGTATGCGCACACAGGGTCAGGTCCTGACGGGCGAGACCACCGAGTCGGCTACGGCTGGCGTCGGCAAGGGTGCAACCGGTTATTATGCCGAGACTGCTTTCGATGCCATCGGTCTTCCATCTAAGGGCAAACTCACCTTCGGCGGCAAGAAGGATGGTGAGAAGGCATCGGCCAGCGTTGAATCGACGGTCAAGTTCGAGGGCGAACTCGATGTGGTTACCTACTTGACCAATGGTGGCACTTCCGCTATCGGTATCGAACTCCAGAAGTCAACCGATGGTGAGACTTGGGAGACCGTCGGTGCTTTGAGTTCTGCAGCAACCCAGCGTTACTACAAGAAGAACCGTTTCCACATCTCGGCCACGGAGCCAGTCTATCTCCGTGTGGCTCACGTCAGTGGCGGTAGCAAGGGTCAGCTCTATGACATCTACGTCATCACTACCGATGGTTTGTCTGGTATCGAATCGCTTGCTTCCGACGCTGTTGCCAAGAGCACCGTTGCCTTCGACCTTCAGGGTCGTCAGGTCAGCAAGATGGTTCCTGGCCAACTCTATATCCAGAATGGCAAGAAAGTCGTTGTCCGTTAATCGGATTAAGTGACAGTTCTTGTAAAAACATTCTCCGAATGACAGGGGAGTCGTCCAATTCCGGGCGGCTCCCTTTTATCATTCTATTGCACCTCGATATTACGTCCTGTTGGACAAGATTCAGTCTTTTCCCTGCCGTCCATCTTTTGTCGCGCGTCCTTTGAAAAGAACGAAAAAGAACGAAAAAAGAAAGGAAAAAGAACGCAAAAAGAACGCAACTCCGTGACGTCGTTGGTGGATCATCCGTCCCTGATCCTTCTCCATTTTCTTCTGGAACCAGTGCTTTTTGCCACAATAACTCCTTGTCGTAGAAAAAAGTGAATTAAAAAAGTCAATTTTTTTGTGTTTCTCACAAAAAAAGAGTATCTTTGCCGCGATTATATAGAGGGATGTTCTCATGGTGTCATGTTGAACGAAGTGAAACATCTTTATGCTGCCGTTAGAAGCGTATGGAGATTCTTCGATTCCCTCCGGATGACATCGTAGAAAAGCACCTTAGCGAATAGGGCATACAAAGTGTGATAGAACTATAGTATAATCTTTATCATAAAACTAATTTATTATAACATGAAAAAAACTTTACTCTTTACTGCTTCTGCGCTGCTGTTGTGCAGCAGTTTGCAGGCACGAAAATGGGACTTCACTAACTGGAGTTCTGCAACTTACAGCAACCTCATGGCAGGTGCTTTTGAAAATTGTAATACAAATGCACCAACTTCTGGCTGGTCTGACATTGAGAAAAAAGATGGTACTGCACCTACTGCTGAGTCCAAGGCAAATTGCTTCTGGGAGGTTACTCAGCAGGGAACGGCTGAGGGTGCTACTTTGGTAGCGAATGGCGAGACCATTGCCGAGTTGGAAGGCTTGAAGTGGGTTCACACGAACGCTCAACGTAACTTGGCCATTGCCGTCAATTATCCAAGTACATCTCTTGGTAGTTATCAAGGTCCATCCTATCTCTGGTTGGGTGGCTCGAAAAAGAACTATTTCTACATTCCTAATGTTAAATTAGGTACAGATATTACCATTGGCCTTGAATCTCATAAACCAGCAGAAGCTCGTGGCATCGAACTCTATGCCGGTTCCGGTCACAATACCTCAGGTAAAAAGCTTACAGATGCTGAAGGCAATGCGGTCGCACCGCCAACAGTATATGAGGAGCAAACTTGGCGCGTGCCCGAAGACCTCACCGAGGGTCTGAATGAAGACGGTACGGTCGATGTGCTCATTTACAACACCAATGGTTGCCACTTATATTTCATCAACGTGGAGGAGGGTGACGATGTGCCTGTTGTCTATAATGTAGCTTACATCTACGATGGTTCTTATAACATGGAGAATGGTTACGGTGCCAACGGCGGTTTGGACAACGATCCTATCTACACCACTTTGCTGGATAACTTCACGATGACGGCTATTGACGTAAATTCGGACGACATCAAGGCATTGACTTCTGCTCAGTTCAACGACTCCATCATCAACTTCGATGCGGTTGTCCTGAGCGAGGCTGTCGGTAGTGGCAATACCTATGCCAAGGGCATGGTGGATGTCATCAACAAGGTGCCTATGGTCAACTTCAAGTCGTTCATGTACAAGAAGGGTTGGAGTGTCGGCGCAGGCGTGAACCCAAATCCTAAGACTGGTACTATCCAGATTCACGAGGACTACCTCGACAGCCCACTCTTCGAGGGTCTTGACATTGATGAGGAGGGTAACGTTAACCTCTTCGAGAATACAGAGGTAACTTTCGGTAACTTGGTACAGGCTTACACCGCCAATGCCGGTGGCCTCTTCGCTGACGACGAGGTGCTTGCTACTGTCGTTAATGGTGAGGGCACTGCCAATGCCATCCACGTTCACTCAAAGCGTAACCAGTATATCCTCCTTCCATTGTCATCGGACAACCTCTGTATCGATGGTAACTGGAATGTCACGGACAATGCTACCAAGTTGGCTGAGAATGCTGTTAAGATGGTAGCTGCAACCAAGGCTAAGGTGCTTCCTGCTTCTAAGCCATTCTTCACCAAGGAGAACAAGGATGGTGTCACCACCGTCACTATCACTTGCAGCACTTCCGGCAGCAAGATCTACTACACCGTGGACGACACCGACCCAACCGAGGCAAGTCCTGTCTATAGCGCCGCATTCGACGTAACTGTGGATGGTACCGTTGTCAAGGCCTTCGCTACCGCTCAGGGTTATGAGCCTTCGGAGATTGCCGTTGATACTATCAAGGTAATGTCTCAGACCGCTGCTCCTCAGATTGCTGTCAATGGTAACGTGGTTACCATCACCGGCGAGGGTGCTCTCTACTACAACTACAACGGTATTGATGTTCCTGCACGCAGTGCTGCTGTCGAGGGCGACATCACCGTTCCTGAGAATACCATGATCTACGCTTTCGCTGTAGCATCGGGCAAGTTGCAGTCCGAGTTGGTATCGGCTCGTGTTTATGTATCTCCAACCCAGCAGGATACCCTTTCACACTTCAATGCCGGCGAGACCGACTGGTTCACCAACGCTGTCATCTATAACTATGCTGGTGAGGCACAGCCTACTCCAGAGTCTAACTGGAAAAACTCTGCCGCTTACTACTTCGGTAAGAACGGTTGGGCTGGCAACATGGTTGACCACGAGGAGACCGTTATGGATGCCGATACAATAGTCAAGTCTTTGGTTAACCCAGAGCAGGACTCTGTCATCGTAATCTACAAGCCTAATCCAGAGGAGGTTAAGACCGTTCGTTCAACCAGCGACCTCGATTGGTATATCTACAGCCGTGGTCAGGCTTTCACAGGTGAAACCAACTTGGCTCCTGAGAATGGTGTAGGTAATGGCGCTACCGGCCGTTATGCTGATCAGGCCGAGGATCTGATTGGTGGTGCTCCTACCAAGGGCGCTCTCACCTTCGGTGGCAAGGCCAGTGGCGAAGGTTGGACGGGTGCTGTCATGTCAACCAAGAAGTTCGCTGCACCATTCGACGTGATTACTTACGTGGGCAACGGTAACAGTTCTGGTACCCCAATCCTGGTTCTTGAGGTTTCGGCCGACGGCGAGAACTGGACTCGTGTTGATACTCTTGCTGCTTCTTCTGCACAGCGTTACTTCAAGAGGAGCCGCATCTCGTATGCCGGCACCGACGAGGTATTCGTTCGCGTAGCTCATGACTCAGGTAGCAACAAGGGTCAGCTCTATGACATCATCATCCTCTCTGGCAACATGGAGGTCAACCCAGAGGCTGGTATCGAGGATATCGCTGTTGAGGTTGTCAAGAGTGATGCTGTCTTCGACCTCCAGGGTCGTCAGGTCACCAAGCTTGTTCCTGGTCAGCTCTACATCCAAAACAACAAGAAAGTCATTGTCCGCTAATGCGGTAGTGATATAAAACAACAAGCGGGCGCGTCCATTTCGACGCGCCCGCTTTGTCGTTTGTAGTGTATTGTTTTATAATGTATATTGATAGTGTTGATTCGTCGGGAGGAGTGTAAACGGTGTAATTCGGTCTTAACGTGTCATGTTGAGCGAGGCGAAACATCTCTAATCTAATAGCCTCTCTCGAAAAAACAACTCTCGCAGAGTTGAAAGGAGTGTAATGAAGTTTTTATATGCTCATTTACACTCCATTATATCCAGCGAGAATAGGACAGAAATAGAATATTAGACCCAATAATTTTGTTTTTACTGGAATTATGTTTATCTTTGCACCCAGAAATATATAAATCCTAAAGCATTATGGCAACAGCAACTACTAATAAACTCTGGGCTTATATCGAAAGCCTGGCTCTCTCCAAAGAGGATCGCAACTGGCTGGCTGGCAAATTGTTGGAGCATACCCATCAGGCCGACCCCTACGAGATCAGTCCCTCGGGCGACAAGTTCTTTGCCGACACGCGCAACGTCAAGGCGGTAGAGGATGACATCCGTCGTGCCCATAGCGCAGATGCCAAGTTCACAAGACTGGAGAACAAAGACGATATCATGTCACTTATCAACTCATTGTAACGATGGCATACGTTGTACTCCTTACTGAGCAATCAAAGAAAGAGCTTGCCATCATCAAGAAGAGTGGTGATAAGGCTACCATTAATAAAATTGCAAATCTGTTGTTGGAGTTGCAGGAACATCCTCGTACAGGCACTGGTCAAGTAGAACACCTGAAGCATTTTGTCTTTGAAGAAACTTGGTCTCGCCGCGTCAACAAACAGTACCGCATGATTTACGAAATCCATGACCTCGAAGTCTATGTCTCCGTGGTGTCTCTCCGTTCTCACTATTCGGACAAATAACTGAAATAAGAGTTTTCTTGAAAAAGACGAAATTGGTCTGTCGCCTCTTGGGGCTTTACCTGATTCAATCGGACAGCTCAAAAGTAACTCTCGCAGAGTTGAAAGGAGTGTAATGAAGTTTTTATATGCTCATTTACACTCACTTGCACTCTGCGAGAGATAATTATAAAGATGGGTCTGGTGGATCACTTAATCGGGCTCCATACCCTCTTCGTTGTCTCCAGCAAACTTAATGCTGAGGGCATCGAAATAGAGTTGGAGGTTGATGAGTTGGCCGGGTTCAAGGTTCAGTGTGGTGGTGTATTCGAAATCTTCTATTTTTGAGCCTGCGCTGATAGTGCCATCGGCATTGATTTCCTTGGTCCAGACGGAATATTCGATACTGAGTTCGTTGTACAACGGCAAGACGAAAGTGCACAAGGGATCTTCTCCGTTCATAATGGTAGTATATTCATCTCCGTCGTATGCTCCAATGTCAAGGTAGTCGTCATCCCAATCGGCGTAATAGAGGGAATAGATTTCCATGGGATCTTGCCAGAATTCGTCTTCGGAGGCATCTGCGCGAAGAGATTCGGAGGAATAACCTAGCGTAGCGAGGTAGGTGCACGTATTATTAAGAAACATGGTGTTGTTATTCCAACAATCATATGTTGGAGAGACAAACGAGAAACTGTAGGCACCATGAGTGTAACCTTTAATGGAAATATCGCTGACTCGATAGTAATAGCCGTCATTAGCCACCTTGGTGGAGACTTGAATCTGCGTCAGGATGTGCTTGAAGTTGAGCGCAATGACACCTCCTGACGACTGGTTGCGGCTTGTGACAACGTGGGCGACAAGTTGGTCGTCTGTCTCTTGTGGTGTCTCATCGTAGGGATAGAGGGCGAGGGGAAGGCAGTTCGGAATGGAGCTCGTGATTCCTCCAATGTTTATTTCCATGGGGTCAGGATTCTCTGGGCTGGTATGGTCTTCTTCCTGGACAGCATAGATGTCAATTTGTTTAGTCTTGTCTTCGGGCCATAGCAGAGTGCCATCCTCCTCCAGATAGTCCTCGTTGTATAATGTCACTTCTCCATTGTTGTGCAGGGCACGTCCACAATAGAGGGTGTCGCGTTTGTCTTCTGTCTCGTTGTAAGTGGTAGCGACGAGCCAGAAGTATTTGATTTCGGTGATGGAGGTGCTTGTGATGCCGCGACGGGTGTCGTCAATTCCCGGGATGAAAAACATCCGTTCGCGCTCAGGCTTGATGCCTGAGGACTTTTCTTCCTCTTGGCAACTGGCTAAAGCCGTGATTCCCAAGGCAAGGCAGAGTATCAGAAATAGGTTCTTTTTCATCTTACGAGCAGTTTCTTGTGGTTAGTAATCAACAGCCCTTTGGCATCGGGCGATGCGGGACGACCCATCAGGTCGGTAACGGGTTGAGAATGAGGGACAACGTCCTCCAAGGCATCGATGGCACTCACCTCGTCCAATGTGTTGAGCGTGAAGCGCATAGGCGCTGCCCCCATGTCCTCTTTGGTGCAATAGAGATAGGCACGGAACGGCTTGATAGAGAACGGGTTGATGCCTCTCCAAAGTGCATCCTGCGAGACAAAGAAGTAGCGTCCCGTAACAGTCTGTTCTTCGTTGAAAGATGTGCCTGCTTCATAGACACCACGGAATTCGAAATCGCCATAGGTGAGGGTGCCGGCTTCGCCACCGATTTGGATAGGATTGTCGGCATCTCCTTCAGCGATGATTTCAAAGAAAGACCAGAAGTTATTTCTTAAACAAAGAAATGCTGGTGTATTGGCAGGAATGGTCTCCACCTTTTCTAAGTTGATAGAATATTCATGCTCCTGCTTCTCAGCAATATCCTTGATTGTATAGAGACCGATTTTATACCCTTGATCACTATCGAAACAGGACTCGGTGAGGACAAAAGGTACACAGATAGTGTTCCATGATAATGGTTTATTATATGCTCTATAAAGATATACAGTTTGAGCTTGAACCGAACCAGAGACATTAAAACCATTTTTTTCACAGAGGTTTACTGCAAAGTAAATGTCGTCATCTTCTGATGATTTACTATAATATATGCATCCATCTTGTTGACATAGGTTAGTATTCGGATCACGTTCCATTGTAGTTGCCGATGGAGAACCTCTCGTCCCAGGGGTCTGTCCCCATTTCCCGTTCGGATTGCCTTCGTTCAATAGGAAACAAAGTCTGCCAGAATACACTTCTTCATCAGAAACTGGAGTAATTCCAGATTCGGAATAAGTTCCTGTGTTCGTTTGGTAGTAGCAGTTCGAAACGGGTGTAGTTGTAGTGTAGCAAATCAAGTGTTCTAATGTAGGCGTACCTCCGTAATTGATTAAATAACAACAGCGAACGCTACCAGAATTTTGCCCAACGAAGCCACCAAAATTGGACTGCCCAGCTTTGAGCATGAGCCAAGCGGAACAATTGGAAAGGGAACTGCTTTCAGATAATATCCCCACCATGCCACTGGAAAAACCATCTGCGTTGATTACATGCGTGGTTGGAAGTTCTGAGCGATTGCAGTCCAATTCGACACTTTCGTGCGTTACAGCAACAAAAGGGGCACTATAGTTATTTGCTAAGAAAACAGAATAATAAATAGTTAAATCATGGATATTGGCATTCTGAGCATGACCTATAAGACCAAACTCATTGCCAATTTCGTCTAAGTTAGGTAGCATATAACTAATGCGTTGACCATTACCATGAAATTCTCCAATAAAAGGATGCTCCTCGGTTCCGATGGGTACCCAATAGACAAAGTCATCTGACAATGTGGGTTTTTGTTCTGGATTTAAGCCATTGGTGACATAGGTGTCCACTAAAGAATAGTCTTCATGGCTGTTTAATTCAAGGCTTGTCATCAATCGGACATTGATGCCTGTCGAAAAACTGCCTGCATTGACTTCTTGCGCTATCCAATAGAGGTTTTCGATTGTCTCTATTTCATAAAAGTTGTCGCCGGTATTCAGGTTGGGAGCAACGGGCGTAACTGCAGCAAGCAAAGGTCGCCCCATGAAACTCATTAGGACAATGAGAAACAGGAAGATACGGTGTTTAAGTGATTTCATAGTAGCCCAGAATTATAGATTTCTGTTGCAAATATACACATTTCTATTAAAGCTTCAACAATTATGGGGGAAAAAATACTTTTTTGAGGGGAAAAGGGAATCTTTGTCGCTCTTTTCGGTCATTTTCAAGGGTTTATTTGTTTCATTTTGGCAGAAAATAGTTTCGGTCACCCGTCGGTGAGGTTATGGATTCCGTTTCGGAAAAAGAGTTCGTCGATTTTCGGAAAAAATAGTGGTCATATTTTTGCAAGAGTGGAATTAAATATGTATCTTTGCGGCATGGAAAGCACTTTTTTCTATAACTTACAAGGAACGCTCGCCTCGAACGAGCAATTGCATCAGATGGCTCAGGAGCTGGAGGCTTCGGGTGCCGAGTTCCTGTTGCTGCAACTGCAAGAGGGTGACTATCAGTTGGATGACATCGAACTGCGGCGCTTGCAGAATGTACTTCGCGATAGTGGAGCACCGATGGTGTATGCCAACTATCGACGTGTGATGGAGGAGGAGAACAACGCCTTACAGAAGGTGGAACTGATTGACTATCAGTTCGGCAGCCTGCGCGACGACTTCGACTTCGGTCCGTTGGTACTGCTTCAGGCAAGTGCCGTGCTGGAGGCCGACGGTTTCGTGATGGGCGACTGGGTGGACGAGGAGGATGCCCTGAGCTACAAGTCGGACCTGAAATATGCCGCTTGGTATCAGTTGCGCCTGATTCTATCGCTCCGCGCCTTGCCTTTCCACCTGAACGAACAGGGCTACACTTTTGTGCCCCGGAAGCGGTCGGATAGTGCTGAGCAGCAACAGTTTGCCTACGTCGATCCACGCAACCGCGAGGTGCAGATAGAGTATGAACAGGTGGTGACGCAGCACCTGCGCGACCTGGATGCCTTGGTGGATGCGAAGGCATTGAAGAGTGCGCAAGGCGTTGTGGCAGAGGCGAATGCAACTGGAAATGATGTCGTAGCGTCGGTGGTTATTCCTGTCTTCAACCGCGTCAAGACCATCCGCGATGCCATCCAGTCGGCGCTGAGTCAGGAGTGTGCTTTCCCCTTCAACGTGCTGGTGGTCGATAACTACAGCACGGATGGCACCGGTCAGATTATCAGCAAGTTGGCACAGGTGGACCCATGCGTCGTGCACATCATCCCAGAGTCGAAGACGTTGAACATTGGCGGATGTTGGAACCGCGCGGTGAGCGATGCCCGTTGTGGTAAGTTTGTCGTCCAACTGGACAGCGACGACATGTATTCGTCGCCAAACACCCTCCAGCAGATTGTCGATGCTTTCCGTGAACAGGATTGCATGGCGGTGGTGGGCAGTTACAGTCTGACCGACTTCGAGCTCCGTCCATTGCCGCCTGGACTGATTGACCACAAGGAGTGGACACCTGAGAACGGTATGAACAATGCCCTGCGTATTAACGGTTTGGGCGCTCCACGTGCCTTCCGACGCGACCTCCTGTTGGCGCATCCGTTGCCCAACACCAGTTATGGAGAGGACTATGCCGCCATGCTTCGCATCTCGCGTGAGTACCGCATCGGCCGCATCTATACCTCTTTATATAACTGCCGCCGTTGGACAGGCAACTCGGATGCCGCTCTCTCGCCTGAACGTATCAACCAGAACAATCTCTACAAGGACCGCATCCGAAGCATCGAGTTGCAAGCGAGGGTAAGGAAAGAATAAACCGACGACCCCCTCCCTACCTCCCCGAGGGGAGGGGATTATCCACGCATTATCTTTGTGCGCTCTAAAGAATAGCCTCAAAGTTGAATAATACTAATTTTTGCCCAATGGGTTAAATCATTCCTTAGGGCGGAATAATCCCTCCCCCTCGGGGGAGAAGGAGGGGGGCTGAAGGGTCTATGGATATTTCACAATTTTTCTCGGACCAACTGGCAGAGTGGCCAGAGGCGCGACAGCGATATATTGATTTACAGAGCGTTGAGCACAAGCAGGTAGTGGTGCAGGGCAGGGCGTACGACATTCAGTTCAACCCGGCACGCATCCGTTCGGCGGTGGCGAAAGTGGAGGGCGGCAAGGTCGATCGACCCTGTTTCCTTTGCCCGTCGGCCTTGCCCAAGGAACAACGTTTCATCGAGGTGAAGGCGGTGCCATCGGGGCGTAAGTATCATGTGATGGTCAACCCTTATCCGATTGTCGATAAGCACTTTACCATCGTCAGCGAGAAGCACGAACCGCAAGCGTTGTGGGACAAAAGTCGCCAGGATGCTTTTGCCAACCGCATCTGGGATATGGCCTATTTGGCCGACCTCTTGCCCGACTATCTGGTGTTCTTCAACGGTGCGTGCAGCGGAGCATCGGCACCCGACCATCTGCACTTTCAGGCCGTGCCCAAAGAGCTGGTTCCGCTGACCCATTGGACGTGGGTACAACAACAGGATATGGGTGTATCGTCGCAGATGCCGACCGACGTACAAGAGGCTGATAATAAGAACGTCATCTGTTGGACGGAAGGGCAGGAGTGCCGTTGGTTGGTCATCGACCGTAAGTGCCACCGCCCAGCCGAATACTTCCTGGAGGGGGCAGAGAAGGTGCTCATCAGTCCTGCCTCGTTGGAGTTCTGTGGTTTGGTGCCAATGGTGCGAAAGGAGGATTTCGACAAGGTGGATGGCGCTTGGCTCGAACGGCTGTTGGGTCAGTGCCGCAACCAGGAACCGATGCTGCATGTCGGCATCATGGAGGGGCAGCAGATTCGTTTTTCGGCCGACGAACGACTCCATGCCCTCAATTATCTGGGCGAGGATCGTATGCTCGAAGTGCTTGACTATGGTACGAATCGCGCTGAGAAACAGGAGATTGCGGAATATCGCACCACCACTTCGCCTTTCACGTTGGAGGGTGTCACCATCGGCAAGCAGTTCCACTGGCAGCAACAGGAGGACCAGACGTTCCAAGGTTCGCTCCAAGTCATTGCACGCGAGGGAACGCTCCATGCCATCAACATTGTCCCTGTCGAGGAATACCTGAAGTCGGTCATCTCGTCGGAGATGTCGGCTACCAACAACCTCCAGTTGCTCAAGACGCATGCCATCATCAGCCGCAGTTGGGTGCTGAGGCAGATTGGAGGCGCCGTTGGCGCAGGAGAGAGTAATGAGTATAGTGTAAAGAGTAAAGTAGAGTGTAGTGTTGAGGAAAGTAAAGATACCTACCTGCGCATTTGGGACCATTCCGACCACACGCTCTATGATGTCTGTGCCGACGACCATTGCCAACGTTATCAAGGCATTACGCGACAGGTGTCACCGTTGGTGGCTCAGGCTGTCGAGGAGACGCGAGGCATGGTGCTGGTCGATGAAAAAGGCGAGATTTGTGATGCCCGTTTTTCGAAGTGTTGTGGCGGTAAGTCGGAACTGTTCAGTACCTGTTGGCAGGACGAGGACTACCACTATCTGCAACCAGTCGATGACCCGTGGTGCGACACGAAGGAGGAAAAGGTGCTCCGTCTGGTGCTCAACGACTATGACCAACGCACGCGGGATTTCCACGATTGGACGGTGTCGTATGGTCAACAGGCATTGACCGACCTCATCAATCGTCGGATGTCGGCAGAATATCCTGACTTCGAACCGCTTGACTTGGTGACCGACCTCGTTCCGGTGAAGCGTGGACCGTCGGGCCGCATCTATGAACTCCAGATTGTCGCGCGTAACCGCACCATCACCTTGGGCAAGGAGCTGCTGATTCGCAAGGCGCTTTCCGACTCGCACCTCTACAGTTCGGCGTTCAATGTGGTCAAGACCACGGCATCTGACTCGCTGACTTTCACCCTGATAGGCAAGGGTTGGGGGCATGGCGTCGGACTTTGCCAGATTGGTGCTGCCAACATGAGCCAACACGGTTTCGACTACGAGCAAATCCTCTCTCACTACTTCGTGGGAGCGAAGATTGAAAAGAGATATTGATAAAAGATTGAAAACGATATAAACTGAAGCGCCAGGCGAAAGGGATTCGCCTGGCGCTTCGGTTTATATCTAAATAATCTAGAGGTTCTAGTATTTCTAGAGTTTCTAGATTGTCTAGGAAATTCTAGATTGTCTAGTGGCTCTGCTTGCTTCCCGTCAAGTCATAGAGGCAGTTGTCCTTCTGGATATACAATCGACCCTCCTTGCAAATCAACTTGGCTCGGCGGTCGATGCTTTCCGATGCAATCTCTTGGATGGCAGTAGCCTCTTCCTGTAATGCCTTGACATAGTCGGGCAGATAGTAGGAGAGGTGGGGCGGCTGGTTGTAAGCCGATGTCTGCCAGACGGTTGCCATGCGATACTGGTGGTCGTGCATCAAGGTCGGGATGCTGTAATCCGATGGGTAGGTGGTCGAGAAGATCTTCAGGTGCGAGAAGGTGTCGTCGTCATAGTAGATCTGCTCCTCGCGCCAGTCGCCGAAGATGTCGGCTTGCAGGCAAGGGGTGAACTTAATGAGGTTGACGCCGATGTCATATTTGGCTACCATATCGACCAGCGTCTTGATGTTGCTGGTGCGTCCGGTCCACTTTGTGATGACGCCCTTCTCGGTCAATTCCTCTTGCAAGTCGCCGTCCCAATAGGTGCGGAAATTCACCGTCGGACGTTTGGTCGAAAGGCTCACCCCTTCGGCGCTATAGACATTGTTCGACTGCGTGCTCCAATATTCGGCACCACGGCTCGTTGCGTCAATATCGGCAATCAAACCTCGACCGATGTCGCTGCCGGCATATGTGCCACTCAGGTGTTCGCCGGTCAGGGCATCGCGCATCTCGGTGCCGTAGGCAGCAGAACTCTCTTCGTGCACCATCATCACTTCCAATCCTGTGCGGTCGGGCAGGAAGTCGCCCACGTGCAGGGCGTCGCCATGACCTAAGCCGGTGCGATAGAGGAGGTTACCGTCGTGGTCGATAGTGCAGGAGCCGAAGATAATCTCGTCAAAGCCATCTCCGTCCACGTCGGCAACCGATTGACTGTGAGCACCTTCGCCGAATGCTCCATACCCTGCTGCCGTCGAACTGTGCAACCAACGCGTCTGTAGTTCCTTGCCGTCGAAATCAACGGCCCAAAGGAAGGCCGAGGTGTAATAGCCGCGTCCCATGACCAACGAGCAGACGGGTCGTTCCGTACCATCGGTCAAGGTCTTCTTGTTACCCAAATAGGCGACGCATCCCAGGTAGCGTTCGCTTCGGTTACCATACGAGTCGCCCCAGTAGGAAACAACATCGCGCGGAGGCAAAAAGTGCGTTGTAGCTATCTGAGCGCCCGTTTCTCCGCTGAAGATAGTCAGATATTCCGGTCCATCGATGACGACTCCTTTCTTGCTGCCCACTTCGCTGCGGTAGTCGGCGTTCGGGTCGTCGCCCTCCATAATGACATAGTTGCCCGCGCCGTCGATAGTGCCTGGAGCCGTTTTGCAAGCCACTTCGGCTTTGCCGTCGCCGTCCAGGTCATAGACCATCAACTGGGTGTAGTGTGCTCCGGCGCGGATGTTCTTGCCCAACTGGATACGCCACTTCCTATGTTGTTCACCCTGAGATGGTTGCAGTTCGTAGCAATCGATGATGACAGGTCCGGTGTAGCCACTCAGCGAGTTGTCTTTCTGTCCGGCGGTGTCCACGGTGTCGTTGACCAACACCATCTTTGAGTTGCTCCAATGTGGCGTGCTGGGGTCCCATTTCATGACGATTTCGTACTCGTGGTCGCCATCCACGTCCGCCACCATGCAGTCGCCCGGTACATAGACGTAGTTGCCGCTGGGGGTCGTGCCACCGGCTGGTCGGTCCAACGGAATGTCCCAGTAACTCTTGTCGAGCATCAACGCCGTGTCTTTATTGGCCAACACACCCTGACTCCAAGTCTCCACTTCATAGAGCGCAGTGGCGGTTCCTGCTTTGTCCAACAGGTTGGTGTTCATGAAGTTGGTGTCCGATATAAGCGTGCCGTTGCGATAGACGCGGAAGGTCGTACCCCTTGGGTCGTCTATCAGTCGGCGCCAGTTCACCAGATAACCGTTGTTCGTCTTGGTGGCAATCACGCCACGTGCCAAAGGCTCGGGGTCGAGCACGAAAGGACGACCCTCGAAAGGCATCACTAATGGTACGTCGATGACCTGTTCCGTCACTTCGCTCTCCATCATCCCTTCCTTGAAGGCCTGGGCGCGCAAGCGTACCTTGTGGGTCAACGTGAAAGGACCCGTGTAGGTCACCGGATAATCCTGTATAGTGCCGTGATTGACAAGCGTATAGAGGATATTGGCACCTTCGGTCGCCGTCGATAAGGTCACTTCGTGATTGGGCGCTCCGCTGTAGGTAATCTGCGGCGCCTCGACCTGTCCGTGGTACTCCGTGATGTCGGCATAGACCGTCAGGTTGCGGTAGATGACACCCGCCGTGTTGGTCCAACTGACGTTGCCGTCGGCCTGGACGCGGTAGGTGAATTTCTTGAAGTCTGGTCCCGTGTAAGTGTCTGGTCCATAGTCGCCTGTCAGATTGTTAATAGCGGCAATACCATTGTTCGACGAACTCGACGAACGCAGTTCGAACGAGACATATTGCCCTGCCCGTAATCCTTTCAGGGTGATGGATTTGGCCGCTTGCGTCTGCACGCCGTTGCCCGATGTGCCTCGGTTGAAGCAGAGCAGGAGTTGACCAGCTGCAATGCCCGATTCGAAGTAGATGCCATCGGTCTCGGCAATGACGGAGCCTTGCGCCTGTAGCAGATTGCCGTCGGTGGCAACGGCGTTCTGATAACGTCCGCCTTTGCTGTTCATCGTCCAGTGCGATGCGTCGGCTGCTAAGTTGTTGAGGGTCACTTCACTGTAGGTAGTGAGCGGCCAATACTGAAGTGTGTCGTACGTCTGCGCCATGCCTACTGGGGCAAGCAAGAGCATACTTGTAATGAGAGATATTTTCATAGTCGGTTAGTGTTTGTCGCTTTTAGTAAGCACGAAGGCCCATTGGTTGATTTGGTGGCACAAAGATAATCATTATCTTTCAAAAGTCATACAATGCATTGCATTATTTATGAAAATACGACTTGTTTCTTGCCGTTATTTGCATTTTTTACCAAAATTCACTATCTTTGCGTTGCAGAGAGGAGACAATAGACTCTGTTCATTGACCTTGTTTTTGGATGCTGAAATCAAGTGTTTGAAGGCAATTGCAATCGTCCCTGTCACCTTGCCCCTCGGCTGTAGCCTCGTCTTCTCGCTGAACGATTATGAATCGTTCTGTTCGCTGCGAGGACCCTGTCACTTCCCTTAATGTCCTTTAGTAAAATTATGTTTTCCAAAGAAAGTATCGAGACTGCCTATTGCTTCTTTCACCAGAAGGAACGTGTCTATCGCTATTCCACTATGGATTGGCAGAAGGATGACATCGAGATGGCGATATCCTCTTTTGTCGATACCATGCCCCAGGATCTCTATGATACGCTGGCAGCGGGTCGTCCTCACTATCTCTTGGACCATGCCCGATTTGCCGACGACATCAATGATGCGCTCTCGCAATTGGAGAAGATGCTGTTCGGATAGAATGCCCCCTCTTTCGTTCCACCTTTGACCCTCCTTCGCGGTAATAGTCGGGTATCGATTGGGTATCGATTGGATATTGATTGGAGCAAGGTTGAACCAAACGAAAACCATCACCGAATAAAGACTGATTATTGACCAATATTTAACCGTATCAAGAGCGCGAGGTGGGATGGGCGTATGGGCAACAGACGGGCGCAAGTATTTAAAATAAGCGGCGGCACGCTTTCTCGACGAAAGCATGCCGCCTATATTAAAAATTTCTGTTTTTGTGCAGTTTGAAACAGTTTAGTTACAGATAATTAATTGTAACCAGGATTCTGATAAGCCTTCTTTTCAGCAACAGTACCCTCCATGGCATCCAACTGACCTTGTGGAATAGGACGGAGATAGTGGAACTTCTGGATGGTACGAGTTACAGTCTTCTTGTTGAGAGAGAACTCATCGCAGATAGTGTACTTGCCAGCACGCTCTTCCCACTTCTGGGTACGAACGAGGTCGAACCAACGGTAACCCTCGCCGAAGAACTCACGAAGACGCTCGTCAAGGATGTAGTCGATGGTGATAGTTTTAGGAGTCTTTGCAACGAGTTCGGCACTGTGATCTTCCACCTTGGTAGCGTTGTCGTTGACAGACCAGCTCCAGCGACCAGCACGAGCACGAAGAACATTGACAAGTTCCTCGGCACTCTTGGCACCAGAAGCACCCTCAACAGCAGCCTCGGCAGCAATGAGGTACAACTCAGAGAACTTGGCGATGACGAATGGACGGGTAGAACCTGCATTTGGTGAACCGTATGCGTTCTCGAAGTCATAGTCGGTACGGTATGGACCGAGCTTCCAGAGACCTGGGTAGCGAGAACGGCTTACATCGTTGACTGAGACAACCCAAGAATTGTTGCCTGGCATCTGAGAAGCCTGAACACCAGCGTTGTTGTTCTCGTCATAGGTCATACCAGTAACGTCAGCGTCAACAGGGAGGAATGTGAGATAGGTCTCGTTAGCCTTAACCTGGCTACCGTTAGCACCCGTGACATACTGGAAACTCTTGTTAGCCTTCTGGAAGTTGACGTGATACTGAGCCGTGAAGGTGCCATCCCAACGAGAGTCGAGGTCAGTATCGGTGAACTTAGAAAGACCTTCTAAGCTGGCGGCCATACGAGTCCATGGACGACCGAGTGGCTGGCTTGCTTCACGCTGGACAGGAACAATCCAAGCGTTGTTGCTGTCATTGCCGCCCAACCAAGCGCAGTAGTTCCAAGTAACCATCCAACCAGCAAAGTTGTCAGGCGCACCACCGCCACCGTAAGAGAGTGAACCGCCATTGTACTGCTCGCTTTCCTGAGTGTGATCAGCCCAAAGGAGCCATTCCTTGCCACGGTCGTTTTGAGCCTGGTTGACGAGGTAGTAGAACTCCTCCAAGCCATTGGCAGTCTTGGTGTCGTTGATAGCCTCCAATGCAGTGTTGTATGCCTTCTGGAAGTAGCTGCCAGACTCACCAGACTTGCGCTCGCAAGCAGGATAGGTGTCAATGTTGTTAGGATTCTTCAACCACCAAGCGTAGGTCAAATATGCCTTTGCCAAGTACAGGCGAGCGGTTGTCTTGGTAGCAGTACCAGGGAGACGAGATACGTCTGGAAGGTCGTTGACAGCCTTCTCCAGGTCAGGGAAGATACACTTCTCGTAAACTTCAGGAACGGTGTTACGGACAGAAGTGGCCTTAGGAGCATCGTTAGAGTGGAGTTCACCACCACCCAGATCCAGAGGTACACCACCGAAGGTCTGCACCAAGTTGAAGTAGTGGAAGGCACGGAAGAAGTATGCTTCGGCGATGAGTGCATCGCTGATGCCTACTGCGGCAGCATTCTCGATAACGGCACATGCGGTGTTGATATCACTGAAGGATTGACCCCAGATGACGTCGGCACGACATGATGTAGAGTTCAACTCGCCAGCGCCAGAGAGGTCGGCATCCTTGAAGTTGCCATCGGCAGACTGTGCATAGGTATATTCGTCGGTACCAGTTTCACACGCATTATAATAATATGCCTGACCATAGATGTTACGGAGGTGGGCATAGAGGGCGGTCAGACCACCCATTACACCATCTTCTGTTTTGAAGAAGGTTGGGTCATAGGAATCGCGTTTGTGCTGATCAAGTACGTCATCGCACGAAGAGAGGGCAAGTGACGAAACCAAAGCCAGTCCGCAAAGACCAAGTATATTAAGTTTTTTCATTTTGTTTTCAATCAATTAGAATGTAACATTAAGTCCAATTAAGTAGTTGCGGGTAGCAGGAGCATTGGTACCAATGACAGGAACGGCGTGACCGCCCATCGCAACGGCATGATACTGACCCTGATTTGACATAGAGTTTGGCTCTGGATCCATGCCGCTCTCCTTATAATATTCAGAAGAGATGACGAATGGATTCTGGATAGTACCATAAACACGGGCAGAAGTTACACCAATGTTCTTGAGGAGCTTCTTGTCGAAGTTGTAACCCAAGGTGATGGTGCGAATCTTGCAGTAGCCACCGTCGAATACGCCGAGAGTAGAAGCATATTTAGGATTGTCACCACTGGTGATACCACCTGGCTTTGGATACTTGGCACCCTTGTTGCTCTCAGTCCAGTAGTCAACGTCAACGTTGCCACGACGACCAGAAAGCATGTTCAGATAACCATTACCGGAGTAGAGGGTAGAGATAATCTTACCACCGCACTGGAATGCACCAATGATGTTGAGGTCGATGTTCTTCCAAGCAACACGAGTGTTGAAACCGCCAATGAACTTAGGCTCCATTGAGATGATCTGACGATCGTCTGGACCAATAGCTCGGGTCGGTGTGCCTTTCTCGTCACGAGGAACATTGTACTTAACCTTAATCATACCTTCGTTGCCACCAGGTTCGAGGATATTAAGATGCTCGAAATCCTTGTCGCCCTGGTTCCAAAGTCCATCATAAACATAATCGTAGATGACGTCAATTGGGTGACCAACGAACCAGCCGTTGCCCTCGTTTCTTTCCTTGCGGTAAGTCTTCTTACCGGTGACAGGGTCAATGATTTCTTCATCTGGAGCTCCAGTCAACTTGGTCAACTTGTTGCGGTTGAGCGAGATGTTGAAGCCAGCTTCCCATGTCCAGCCATTCTTGTTCTCGAAGATGATGCCGTTGACAGTAGCCTCGAAGCCCTTATTCTCGGTAGCGCCAATGTTAGTCAACTGGCTGCTTACACCAGAAGTGCCAGGAAGAGCTCTGCTGAGCAAAAGGTCCTCGGTCTTCATAGAATAGTACTCCAAAGTACCGTTTACGCGACCATTGTAGAGAGAGAAGTCAACACCATAGTTGAAGGTCTTGCTGTACTCCCAGCCCAACTCCTTGTTGGCAGGTTCGGTGATGTAGTAACCTGTAGCATAAGTAGAGCCGAAGTTGTAGTCAACAGTGCCCAAACGACCAAGTACCTTGCCATAGTCAATGGCAGCATTTGCCGTCTGACCATAACCGAAGCGAAGCTTCAATTGGTCTATCATGTCGAAGTCGCTCATGAAGGACTCCTTGTTGACGTTCCAACCAACAGAAACGGCTGGGTAGGTGTGCCACTTGTGACCACTCGCCAGACGGGACGAACCATCCCTGCGCATGGCAACGGAGAGCATGTAGCGGCTGTCGTAAGAATACATAGCACGGAACATGAGTGACTCCAAACCACCATCCTGATAAACGAAGTTGTTGGAAGATACGGTAGTGCCGTCGATGGCGTTACCGATGTTGTAATACATGTGGTATGGGTTAGGAATGTTACGACCACTTACGCCCATTGAAGAGTAGTAGGTGTTTTCCTGCGAGAACAAGGCTACCAAGTTAACCTCGTGCTTCTCGTCGAAGGTGCGGTCGTAGGTGAGGAGGTTCTCGACAGCCCAGTTGCGCTCTTCGAAACTTGAAGTGGCAGCACTTGAAACAGTGTTGGGATTCTGACCATCGTTGACACCCTTGCCGGTGAAGTTTCCTTGCTTGCGGCCACGGTAGTTCAAACCAAGGTTGACTCTGTACTTGAGGCCTTCAACACCAGGAATTGACAACTCGGCAAAGAAGTTGTTGAAAGAACCTGCTGTTCTGGTCTGGTTACAATAGTCTGTGTCAAGTTCCTCCAGTTTGTCCTTGGTGAGAGGATAGAGGTAGTCGTCGGCAGAGTGCAGACGCTCCTTGGCGTTGCCGTTCTCGTCATTAGGAACGAGCAATGGAGAAGCAGACAAGGCACTGTAGATACCAATCTGAGTACCGTGAGTAGAACTGAATGAGTTGGTTGTGGTCAAGCCCAAACGGATATACTTGCCTACCTTTTGATCAATGCTGGCACGGAGAGAAACACGGTTGAATTCCTGAGTAGGAACAACGCCCTCGTCATGCATATAGCCGATGCCGAAGCTGTAAGAGCCACCATTGGTACCACCGTTGACGGTGATGTCGTGGCTGTTAGAAATACCGGTCTGGAAGAGCTTGTCCTGCCAGTTGGTGTTGGTGCCACGCTTCTCGTCTGGACCGTCCACTGGATACTTGCCAGCCAAGTCACGCAATTTGCCTAATTGGTTGCCGTTCATCATTGGATACTCGCTGAAGAGGGTCTTGAAACCAACATAACCATTGTATGTTACCTTGGCAGGAGCACCCTGGTTACCCTTGTTGGTGGTAATCATGATGACACCGTTGGCACCACGGGAACCGTAGATGGCGGTAGAAGAGGCATCCTTCAAGATGTCCATGGACTTGATGTCCGAAGGATTGATGTCGGACAATGTGCCCGTGAATGGAATACCGTCCAATACAATCAATGGGTCGTTGCTGGCATTCAATGAACGCTGGCCACGAATGCGGATTCGCAATTCTGCACCTGGCTGAGAGTTGGTCTGCTGGAGATCAACACCGGCGATGCGGTTTTGCAGAGACTGGGTAACGTTGGATGAAGGGTTCTCCATCAACTTGCCAGCACTGACAGATGCTACAGAACCGGTGACGGCCTCTTTGCGCTGAGTACCGTAACCGATGACGACAACATCGTCCAGCATCTTGCGGTCTTCCTGCATCTCGATGGTGAGTTGACTACCGGCCTCTACCACTTGGTTCTCATAGCCGACGAAGGAGACAATCAGTGTAGCGCCTTTGTCGCACTTGATGCTGAAGTTACCATCCACGTCGGTCATGATGCCTTGTGAAGTACCTTTCACTCTGATACTTGCGCCAGGGATTGGGTCACCGTTCTCGTCTGTGACGGTACCGGTAGCATTGAATCCTTGCGCGAATACTCCTGTTGGAAGGAGTCCAATAGAACATAGAAGACCTGCGGTTTTCAATGTCGATTTGGTAATTTTCATACTAAGGTTGTTTTGATTAAAAATGTGTATGTATATAATTAGGTTGTTTTAGACCTGAGCGAATTGAGTCGTCTCGGTGTCTTTCTCTTTTCGGGTTTGTATAAATGCCCTAATTATTTAATGAGCGGTGCAAAAGTACAAAGAAAAATGTAACGCTCCTATAAATTTTGAAACAAAAAAGTCTGCAAATGTTTCATGGTTTTTTAAAGTATTTTTATGTTACATATTCGTATGCGCTCGTTTCCAAATTGCGTTTTTAGGCCTATTCGGAGAGCTGTGATATTGCGTATTTCAAAAGAAATCAGTACCTTTGCGGTGGCATTTTGATTACCTGCAATATCAAAGACACAATGAATCGATTCTTAGTGACATTCTGGGTATTATGGTGTATGCTTGGCGCCACGCTGGTGGCCAGGCCCAAGAATTTCTTGTTCACGGATACCTACCTCTCCAGCAATCTGGTGAACAATATCTTCCAGGACAGCGACGGCTTCCTGTGGATCTCGACCGAGAACGGACTGAACCGTTTCGATGGCGCCAAGATGACCTGCTACTTCCACGAAAAGGATAATCCCCACTCGTTGGCGCACAACTTTGTCTGCTTCGTGCATGAGGATAGAGAGGGTAACCTTTTGGTGGGCAGTTACTTGGGCGTGCAACTCTATCACCGAGATACCGACGACTTCACCGAAGTGGCCTGTTTTGAAGATGGTTCGGCGCTGACGGCGGCTCCCAGTTATCTGGTCGAGACACACGACGGCAGGATATATACTTCGGGCAATGTCATCTGTCAGATTGTAGTGCGCGAGGGTGTGCCACAATTGAAAAAGATGAACTGGAACGACAAAGGGATGGTCAGTCGTCTGTACGAAGATGCGCAGGGCTACTTGTGGTGCCGCAATGGCGTGGGCGATTTCTACCGCATTTCGCCGGACGGTCAGATGGAATTGATCCAATTGGCCACGCAATATGGGGCGGTGGATGTCTTCTCGGATGGCCAATACAATATTTATATTAGTACCCGTTCCCGTGACTTGTGGCACTATGAAGCCGACCGACAGACTTGGAGCAAGATAAACAACACGCCGGTTTCTCGAGCCGCCATCCGTTGCGTGTTCTCGTTGGACGACAAGACGTTACTGGTCGGAACCGACGGCAACGGAGTGAAGAGCATCGACAAAAAGAGCGGTCGGGTAGAGGACTACGAGGTGGACCTTCCGGCACTGAACTCGGACTTGCTGAAAGTACACCAGATATTTCGTGACCGCGAAGGCAACCTCTGGTTGGCACTCTTCATGAAGGGGGTGGCGCATCTGTTCAAGCAAAAGAGCGTTTTCCAGTCCATCGGTCCGATGCTGGGACCCCGAAACCCCATAGGAACCAACAGTATAGGTTCGATACTCTCGGCGCGTGATGGGCGCATGTGGATTGGCACGGATGGCGATGGTATCTATGTGCTCGACAGGGATTTAGGGGCATCGCAACATTATCAAGGTGTGACGTCGAAAGGCACGTTTCCGAGCATCGTCCTTGCCTTGTACGAAGATTCGGACGGCAAGGTCTGGGTCGGTTCCTATGGCGAGAGTTGCGGTTATGTGGAACCCGGCACGGGGCGTTATCACGACTGCGGCAGTAAGTTCCGACAGGAGGGAAACATCGCACCCCGCGTCTATGGTTTTGTGGAGGACAAATGGCGTCGCCTTTGGGTCGCCACGATGGGAAGTGGTACATTCTGTTACGATTTGGACAAACAGCAGACCATCGACAGCCTCTGTTTCTTTGACAGTATCAATGTATGGCAGACTTCGGTCCGTATCACCTCGGACGACCAGTTGTTGGTCGGTACGTACGATGGCGTCCTGGCCTTCGACTTGACCGCCAAGCACATCACTCCGCGCCGAGTCTTTGACCGCCACATCATCTACTCGTTGGAGGAGTTGGACGACGGAAGTCTCTGGGCAGCAGGACCTTCGGGCGTCATTCAGTTCGACGCGAAGCAAGGTCCCCAACGTCTCTTTACGCAGGGTGACGGACTGGCAGGAAATGTGGCCTACTCTATTTTGGGCGACTCGGCACAGACGCTTTGGGTGGCTACCAACAAAGGCATCTCGCATTTCGTCCTGGCCGACAGTTCGTTCACCAACTATATGGAGGGCGATGGTCTGCAAGGCAACGAGTTTGCCAAGAATGCTTGCTGCACCGACCGGAAAGGTCGCATCTGGATGGGCGGCATGAATGGTATCAACTATTTCTACCCCTCGCAGGTACATGCAGACAGCAGTCAGTTGCAGGTGCGCGTGACTGGTTTTTATTTGCACAACAAACCCATCAACGCCTCCGCTCTTTCGGGTGGAAAACCGATTATCAAGGGTCCCGTCTATAAGGCGAAATACTTCTCGTTGCTGCACGAAGACAATACCTTCTCCATCGAACTGTCCACCACGAACTTCGTGAATCCCACCAGCGTACGTTACATGTATTCTGTCAACGGCGGCACGTGGTCTACCTTGCCGATGGGCAGTCATCAAGTCTCGTTCGGTTCGTTGCGTCCGGGCCGACATTCGTTCCGTTTCAAGGCGGTGCAGAACTTGGTTTCGTCGCCCGAGGAGGAGGTCATCATCATCGTGCGACCCTTCTGGTGGGAATCGCCGGTCACCCAGTTGTCGGCCTATATTCTGGCCGTGCTGATAGTTTTGGCCTTCTTCGTTCAGATGCGACACCATTACCGCGTGCGTCGCGAGATGTTGATCGAGAAACATGCACACGAGATTGACGAAGCGAAACTTCGCTTCTTCACCAACATCACGCACGACATCCGCACCCCTATGACGCTCATCATGAGTCCGTTGCAGAAACTGTTGGAGACCGATATGGACCAGGTGCGCCAACAGGCTTATCAGACCATGAAACGCAATGCCAATATGTTGTTGCAGTTGGTCAACCAGTTGCTCGATATCCGTAAGATTGACAACAACCAGATGAAACTACACTTCAAGGAGACCGACATCATCCGCCTCTTGAACGAACAGATGGAGTTCTTCGAGCAAGTGGCTGAAAGCAAGCAGATAAAGACCTCCTTCGTGCATAACGGATTCGACAACCTGCCGGTCTGGGTGGATAGCGGTTACTTCTGTAAGATTGTCATCAACCTGTTGAGCAATGCCTTCAAATACACGCCGTCGGGAGGGGAGGTGACCATGAGTGTCGAGACCGACCCGATGCGCGAGGATGGTGCCGGATATGTCATCTTGCGTGTGAGTGATACCGGCATTGGCATCTCGCAGGAGGATAAGGAGCACATCTTCGAACGTTTCTATCGAGCCCAGAATGCCCGCGCCTCCATCGAGGGCAATGGTATAGGCCTGCACCTCACCCGTTCGTTGGTCACTTTGCACCACGGCACGATACGCGTATATGATAATGAGGAGGGGCCGGGAACGACCTTCGAGGTGCGTCTGCCGTTGGGCAACCAACATCTCCAACCCGAAGAACTGGTGCCCGATAGCGTACAGAAGATTGTCGAGTCGAAGGTGGTGGTCAAGGTGGATGAACAACAGCCCGACCGCGTTTCGGTGGTAGGCAAGGTGGCAGCCAACCGTGTGAAGTACCACTTGCTGATTGCCGATGACGACAACGAGATACGTAATTACCTGAAGCGCGAACTGGAGTCGGACTTCCAGGTAACGGTGTGTGCCGACGGCAAGGCAGCGTTGGAAAGTATCTTCAACCAGGCTCCCGACATCGTGCTCTCGGACGTGATGATGCCCGAACTGGATGGTCTCTCTCTGTGCCAACGCATCAAGCAGAACATCAACTTGAACCACATCCCCGTGGTCTTGTTAACTGCCAAGGTCGATTCGGAGTCGAACATCGCCGGTCTGGAATGTGGCGCCGATGCCTACATTACGAAACCGTTCTATATCGAGATTCTCCGAAGCACGCTCAACAACCTCTTGAAGAGTCGTTCTGTGCTCCGCAACAACTTCAGCGGCCAGCAGGAACAGGCCGAAAAGCGTGATGCCGTCAACCTCACTTCGGCCGATGACCAGTTGATGGAGAAGATCATGCAGTCGGTCAACCGCAATCTGAGCAACCCGAACTATTCGACCGAAGAACTGGGTACCGATGTCGGCCTGAGTCGTGTTCACCTCTACCGTCGCATGAAGGAGTTGACCAACCAGGGTCCGCAAGACTTCATCCGCAACATGCGTCTGCGCGAAGCGGCTCGTCTGCTGGAACAGGAACCATCCATCTCGGTCTTCGAGATTGCTGCTGCCGTCGGTTTCAAGCGCGCCAACAACTTCTCGGCCTCATTCAAGGACCTCTATGGCATGTCGCCACTCCAGTGGAGAGCAAGGTCAATGGCCAAGGGCAATTGACAATGAAAAATTAAAAATTAACAATTAAAAATGATAGTCCGATTACTCCGATTACTCCGAGTATTCTGAGTACTCCGATTACTCTGAATAATCCGAATAATCCGATAATTCTGATTCTTTGCCAACACCATATTAAACAATAATATTTATTCACATGAAGAAAACAACTTTCTTGAAGGGATTGGCCGTTGCGGCCTGTCTGTCGTCGGCCACTTTGGCACAGGCGCAGAACCCTTATCTGCCATTGTGGGAGCACTTGCCCGATGGCGAACCCCGTGTTTTTGAAGACCCTGACCAGCCAGGGAAGTTCCGTGCCTACATCATCGGTTCGCACGACTTGAAGTACACCGAATATTGTGGTCCAGATATCCACATGTGGTCGGCTCCTGTCGAGAATCTCGCCGATTGGCGTGACGAGGGTGCCATCTTTACGCACTATGTAGATGGTCAGTGGGACACGATGTTCGCTCCCGACTTGGTCGAGGTGACCGACAAGGAGACCGGCAAGAAGGTCTATTACCTCTATCCACACTCTCGTGGCTGGCGCCGTGTTGCCATGGTGGCCAAGGGTGACCGCCCGAACGGTCCTTTCACCCCCATCAACCTGACCGACGACCAACGTGCCTGTCTGCCTGGTTCGATGATTGACTTCGATCCTTCGGTCTTTGTCGAGACTATCACCAACAAGAAAGACCCCGACTTCAAGAAGGGCTTCCGTGCCTACGTTTTCTATGGTTTCCAGCACTCTACCGCTGCCGAGTTGGATCAGGAGACCATGTATTCTGTCCGTCCCGGCACGCAGGTCATCGACCCCTTCATTCCTGCCAGCAGTCGTGACGGTCGCTTGCTCGACAAGGCCGGTTCGGAGTACAAGGCGCTCTACAAAGGACAGAATCCGCTGGACTTCAACTTCTTCGAGGCCTCGTCCATCCGTCAGGTGGGCAACAAATATGTGATGGTCTTCTCCGGTTACAGCGGTCAGGAATATGGCCTGGGCGCTACCAATTCCGCTTTGCGTTATGCCTATGGCGACTCTCCACTGGGTCCTTGGCGTTCGGGCGGCGTGCTGGTCGATTCGCGTGGCGTTGTGCCCAACGAGGATGGTACGCACCTCACTACCAGCAACTCGGCTCACAATACACACGGTTCGTTGCAGCTCATCAATGGTCAGTGGTATGTCTTCTACCACCGTCCTCCACGCGGTTTCGGCAATGCCCGTCAGGCCATGGTAGCTCCTGTCAAGATTGAGTGGGACAAGAAGAAAGTGGCCGATGGCGGTCAGGTCCGCATCACCGGTTACGACCCATACGCTCCGAAGGAGACTTGGGTGGCCGAGGCAAGTGACGGCAACCGTTACACGGGTGCTGAGGTTACTTCCGAGGGCTTCCAGATCTTCGGTCTCAACCCTTATCAGTATTATTCGGCTGGCATTGCCTGCTACCTCTCGGACCAGAACTGGATGCAGGATAACTTCGACGTCTGGAGCAACAACATGGACTTGGCAGGTATCACCAACAAGGGCATCGTCGGCTTCAAGTACTTCGGCTTCGGCGGCGTGGCCAAGGATACCAAGGGCGTGTTGGCCTTCGAGGGTACCAAGTCGGGCGACAATACCCGCCTCGTGTTGAACCTCAAACCTACGGTCAAGGAGGCCTTCAAGGTGCACGTCATGCTCGATGGCCCATACGCCAACAGCACGTGGAACGGCAAGGAGATTGCCGTCATCGACGTTCCTGCCAATGCCAAGCAGGAGGCTACCCTCTATCGCGTTGCCGTTCCTGCCGTCGAGGGCCTGTCGGGCAAGCATGGCATCTACCTCGTCTTCGAGGGTCCTGAAGTCAAGGCTCCCGAAATGCCTCGTTGGGGTGGCCGTCCCAATGTGCCACAACGTCCTCACGGTCTGTGCGAACTCTATGGCATCGGCTTCGAGAAGGAGGGCAAGAAGATTGCTCAACCTGCCGTTCCTGCGGTCACCATCACCGTCGATGGCACCCGTCTCGTCATGTCGCAGAATCCTATCCGTTCCACCAACCAGAACGGCTACACCGACTTGGGTCACTACCAGATCTATGGTCGTCTGTTGCCTAATTCGGTCATTCAGGCATCGGCCAACCAGCCAGGTGTCACCTTCGAGGTCGGCAAGATTCAAGACGGTCGTGCCGTGGTCAAGGCCACCTATCAGGGGGTAACCAAGACCTACCTCATCAACTAAGATTTTCTGCACATACCTTTGGCTTTCAACCCTTTGGTTGAGAGCATACTATAAAGAAATCGGGCAATCCTTGTCGTTCAAGGGTTGCCCGATTTCTTATTTCTTCGTGTGTGAATGATGATGTTGGTAATAGAGTCCTTTATTTCTTGGCTTCGTCAATGAGCCAACGGATGTATTTTGTATTTTTTCGCCAGACGTTTGAATTGTCTGTTGAACTCAACCGAAGGGATTATTTTTACATTCATAGCAGTCCGTCTTTTTTCAGTCCTTCTATGAATTCCTCTTCGGTCATCATTTTTCGACCCTCCTTCTTCGCCTCCTCGACTTCTTTCAGGGCGCGGGTCAACGATTCCTTGACGTAAGCCTTTTGCTGGGCGGTCTTGGCATCCTCGACGTGGGTCTCTAACAGTTTGTCGGCCAACCATTCGCGGTCTTTCTTTTTGAGCGAAAGGCCGTCAATGTAAGTCCAAAGGTTGTTTAATGCTACAGATGTCATAATCAGAAAAATATAAGTTGAACATACCTGATTAGTTTTCAGGGGCAAAGATAAACAGAAAAATCGAAATAGCAAAGTGTAAGCCTTAAAAACATCTTTAAGTAGTTGTTCAAAATTAATTTTATATATCCGGGATGTTCATTATTACTATCTTTTTCACTCTTGGGCGCATCTTTCAGCTTTGCCCTCAGGCACAATGACTACATTGCGCCATCAGTCAAAACTGAAATCTGCATCCCAATAGAAGAAAAATATAGTCAATTAATTATGACCAACTACTTATATAAGATTATTCTCCGAATCCTCCTCTTTCCCCCTTCCGTTGACCATACACTGACCTGCCGTTGACGTCATATTCAGCAAGGCATGAGGAGCGCCTGAGGAGGTGCGCAGGTACCCTACAGGTCCCTAAAAACTGGGGAGCTGTGGGGTACCTGAACAGGTGCTGCGGCTCACCTCATGCCCTGATGAATAGTGGGTGAGCGTAGGGTCAACGTCGGGTCGGCGGATGGGGAAAATCGGAGGGTTTCGTCGGCGGTTTGCAAGACTGGAATTGAGCGCTCGATGGGAGCGATTTTTCCTGTAAAGGGTGTCGGTTTGTGCTATAGATTGTCAGCAAAAGGGAATGTCGCCTTGCAGATTTGAGTGATAAAATAAACTTTTCGCGTGAAAAATTTGCAGCCTACGGCAAAAATCTATATATTTGCGCACGAGAATATATTGTTATTCCCATTTCCGCAAGTAGGTCATGCCTTACTTGCTTGGCATTAAAGGGTGTCAGTTGGAGTTAATTTCGCTACGCTCCATGGAGTTAACGGACGTCAGATTCCTTTTGAGCAAAAGAGTGACGTCCTAAGCGAAGCGATAACTCCTGATAACTTCACGAAGTTAACTCCTTGCGGAATAAACATAAATCGACGTAAAAAAGCATCATGTGGGACTTCGGCATCAAGGATATATTGGACATCCTCATCGTGGCGTGGGGTATGTTCTACTTGTACCGCAGCAGTCAGCGTAACGGTACCTTGGTGCTCTTCCAGGGAATCCTGGCGGTGCTGTTGACTTGGCTGTTGGTGAGTCAGGTGCTCCGGATGAAGTTGCTGGGCTCCATTTTCGACTCCTTGATCAGCGTGGGACTGATTGCCTTGGTGGTGCTGTTCCAGAACGAGATTCGGCAGGCGTTGATGCGCGTGGGTTCGCGCCGACGCTGGACCGCGCTGATGCAGGTGTTCGGCCAGAACGAGGACGAACAGAAACAGCACCTTTGGGTGGATGCCTTGGTGCTCGCCTGCCGCAACATGAGTGCCCAGAAGGTGGGAGCCTTGATCTGCATCGAGGAGTTTGACAGCCTCCAGCAGTATGCCGACACAGGCGACGAGATTGATGCCCGACTCACGACCCGCCTCATTGAGCAGATATTTTACAAGAACACGCCCCTGCACGACGGTGCCGTTGTGGTGCGCTCGGGACGAATCCTGGCGGCCGCGTGTATCCTGCCGGTATCGCACAACATGAAGATACCGAAGGAACTGGGTTTGCGTCACCGTTCGGCCATCGGACTGACCGAACTCTGTGATGCCAAGGTGGTGATAGTGAGCGAGGAAACGGGTGACATCTCGTTGGCCGAGCACGGAAAAGTGCACCGTAAGTTGTCGCCCAACCTGCTCCAGAAGATGCTCTTGCATAACGACTGAGATGGCTCGGCCATCGACCTACAACAGACAGAACTCCAGCAATGGAAACAACTATATTTGACATCGCCTTCATAACTCCTGGATTTACAGCGTGGGTGGCTTTGATTATTGCCATCTTGCTGCTGTTTGCATCGGCTATCATTTCGGGTAGTGAGGTGGCCTTCTTCTCCCTCTCGCCGAAGGACAAGGAGCGGTTGGACGAAGAACAGCATCCGATGGATGCCACCGTGGCCCGACTGCTGGACGAGAGCGAGCGGCTGATGGCTGCCATCCTGATTGGCAACAACTTGGTGAATGTGGCCATCATCATGCTCTTCACCCTCTTCATGCATGGGGCGATAGACCACGCGCACACCAGTGTGCTGATGATATTTGTGGTCGAGACCATCATACTTACCTTCGTGCTGCTGCTCTTCGGAGAGGTGTTGCCCAAGGTGTATGCCAGTCATAAGTCGTTGACATTCGCGCGGTTCACGGCTCCGCTGATGCGTTTTCTGGTGGTGGCTTTTTCGCCCTTCGTCTCGTTGCTGGTAGGCAGCACGGGCATCATCCACCGCCGTCTGGTGGAGCATCTGGGTGAGGAGGTGACGGTGGAGGACTTGAGCGATGCGTTGAAACTCACGCCACAAGTGAACCGCAACTCGGACGAGAAGAAGATGCTGGAGGGCATCATCAGTTTTGCCGACAAGACGGTGAAGGATGCCATGACCAGCCGAAGCGAGATGACCACGTTGAACGTAGAGAGTTCGTTCAAGGAGGTCTTGAAACTGGTCGTTGAACAGAAATACAGCCGCATCCCGGTCTTCGAAGGTACGGAGGACCATATCCGTGGCATCCTCTATATCAAGGACTTGCTGCCGTACTTGAACCAGCCGGAGACGTTCCGTTGGGTCGATTTGGTGCGTCCGGCATACTTCGTGCCCGAGAACAAACCCATCGATGACCTGTTGGACGACTTCCGTCGCAAACGACTGCACATGGCCGTGGTGGTGGACGAGTTCAGCGGAACGTCGGGACTGATCACGATGGAGGATGTGCTGGAAGAGATTGTCGGCGAGATTCGCGACGAGTATGACGAAGACGAACAGACCTGGCAGAAGACAGGTCATGACGAATGGATTTTCGAGGCCCGGACATCGTTGAACGACTTCTGTCGCGTGACTGGAGTGGATCAGGATGAGTTGGGTGACAAGGCCGACAATTGTGAAAGCATCGGTGGCCTGTTGTTGGAAATAAAGCAGAACTTCCCCCGCGTGAATGAGGTGATCCGTTATCGCGGCATCGTCTTCACGGTATTGACGATGGAACGCCGTCGTATTGACCGCGTCAAAGTAAAGTTAACTTGATGAGGCAGAAACTGAAACAATTCTGGAGTGAATACTATCCCTTCATACTGGCGCTGATTCCAGTATTGTTGCTCCGTGACTTCACCCCGAACAACGAGTTGAAATACATCTCGGTGGCTGTGGAGGCCATTAAGGAGCATCATTTCGTGGCCTTCACCCTGCAAGGAGAACCCTACACGGAGTTTCCGCCCCTGTACTTCTGGCTGCTGATATTGTCGAAGATCATCTTCCGCCACTGGTACATGATTCAGTTGAGCCTGTTCTCGTTGATTCCTGCCTTGCTCATTGTCGAGGTGATGCACCGTTGGGTGTGGCGCTACGAGATGGGCGGATTGCGACTGAGCGATGGTAGTCAGAGTCGTGACCTGGCCAAGTGGATGCTCTTCACGTCGGGCATGATGTACTTCATGAGTTTCTACCTGCGCATGGACATGCTCAACACCCTTTGGGTGGTGTTGGCGCTCTATAACTTCTGGCAGATACTCTACGAACCGCTCGGCGCCAACGAGGAGAGCGGAGTGAAACCGCGTGAACGCTATACGGTCCGGTATCAGTTCCGTTTCGGCCTCTTCATGTTGCTGGCGTTCCTGACCAAAGGTCTGTGGGGTCCGGTCATCGCTTTCCTTTCGACGACCCTCTACCTCCTGGTGAGCGGAAGGGCGAAGAGTTGGTTGCGCGTATGGGGTTGGCGCACTTGGTTGATCCTGTTGGGCGGCATCGGACTCTGGTTGCAGGCCCTCTGGATAGAAGGTGGTTACGACCATATCCAGCACCTCTCGGACGTACGTTTCTACCAGCCGTTGATGTACACCTTCGCGCATCATAGTCGGCCGTGGTTCTATTACTTCGGTTCGGTGTGGTGGGATTCGCTGCCTTGGGGCCCCGTCTGTCTGGTGGTATTGGTGGTATCGATATTCAACCGTTGGCGGAAGAAGGAGCAGAAAGGTTGGTTACGTCAGTTCAGTCTGGCCACGCCGTTGCAGAACTTCTTTGCCCTGACCTTCATCAGCACGTTGGTGATGCTGTCGTGCATCCCCGGCAAGATTGATGTACGTCTGTTGCCCGTCTTCCCGTTCCTTATCTATGTGGGCGTGATGCAGTTGGGACAATGGCAATGGCCGCTCAAGTGGCAGTGGCGGATGCTGTGGGTGTGCCGTATCATATTGATACTGACCTTTATAGGCGGTTGCTTCATGCCGAAGTACAACACAGCGATAGGTTGCTATGGTCACCTCTGTTGGCGCGCCCGCCGCGTATGCCGTACGCAAGGCACCGAGGGTTACTATACCTACAACCTCAAGTCGATGAGCAACATGGATGTCTATCTGCACGAAGACCCCAAGGAGGCTACGATGGACGACTTTGTTCAACAACGCCTGCACAATACGTTGCTCCTGATTGACGGTGAGGAATATGAACGTCTCAAGGTGCGTATGACCCACCTCCAGGTGCCTCAGGACAAACAGGGTCACGTGGTGAGTTCCAAGGGCCCTTACGTCATCGTGAAGTTTGATTGAGGTGGTGTGAGGTCGCTTCGCTGGTAAGGTTCTTAGGTTATAAGGTCGCTTCGCTGGTGAGGTAGGTTGGAACCTAATAACCTTACAACCTCACGACCTCATAACCTTACAACCTCAAAGATGAATTTGCATAAACAACATATACATTAACATTTAAAATAATAGTCATCATGAATTCAATCGAATTGATGAACAAGGCAGCGGACAACATCCGTATCCTTGCAGCCGCGGCCGTAGAGAAGGCAAAGAGCGGTCATCCAGGTGGCGCCATGGGTGGTGCTGACTTCATTAACGTACTGTTCTCTGAGTATTTGGAGTACGATCCAAAGAACATGAACTATGAAGGTCGTGACCGTTTCTTCCTGGACCCAGGTCACATGGCTCCTATGCTCTATGCACAGCTTTGCCTGGCTGGTAAGTTCACTACCGACGAGTTGCAGACTCTCCGTCAGTGGGGTAGCCCTGTCACTGGTCACCCAGAACTTGAAGTTGCCCGTGGCATCGAGAATACCTCTGGTCCTCTGGGTCAGGGTCATGCTTACGCTGTTGGTGCTGCCATTGCCGAGAAGCACTTGGCTGCTCTGTTGGGCGAGGAGGTGATGAACCACAAGATCTATGCCTATATCTCGGATGGCGGTATCCAGGAGGAGATTTCTCAGGGTACAGGCCGTATCGCAGGTACGCTCGGTTTGGACAACCTCATCATGTTCTATGACAGCAACGATATCCAGCTCTCGACCGAGTGTAAGGACGTTACCACCGAGGACACCGCAGCTAAGTATCGTGCTTGGGGCTGGAACGTCATCACTATCAACGGTAACGACGTTGAGCAGATTCGTGGTGCATTGAATATTGCCAAGGCTACCAAGGGTCAGCCTACTTTGATCATTGGTAAGTGTATCATGGGTAAGGGTGCTTTGAAGGCCGATGGTACTTCGTACGAGCGCAACTGCAAGACCCACGGTGCTCCTCTGGGCGGCGACGCTTTCACTAACACTATCAAGAACTTAGGTGGCGATCCTGAGAACCCATTCCAGATCTTCCCTGAGGTGAAGAAACTCTATGCCCAGCGTCGTGCTGAGCTCCGTAAGATCATGGATGCCAAGTATGCTAAGCGTGCTGCTTGGGCTGCCCAGAACCCAGAGAAGGACAAACTCCTCAAAGAGTGGTTCAGTGGCAAGGCTCCAAAGATTGACTGGAGCAAGGTTCAGCAGAAGCCAGATGACGCTACCCGTAGTGCATCGGCTGCCGTCCTGAGTCAGTTGGCACAGCAGGTTCCAAACATGATTTGCGCATCGGCCGACCTCTCTAACTCCGACAAGACCGACGGCTTCCTGAAGATGACCACTTCGATGAAGAAGGGTGACTTCTCAGGTGCTTTCTTCCAGGCTGGTGTTGCCGAGCTCACTATGGCTTGCTGCTGTATCGGTATGGCATTGCATGGTGGTGTCATTGCCGCTTGCGGTACCTTCTTCGTATTCAGCGACTATATGAAACCAGCTGTACGTATGGCTGCTTTGATGGAGTTGCCAGTCAAGTTCATCTGGACGCACGATGCTTTCCGTGTCGGCGAGGATGGACCTACTCACGAGCCTGTTGAACAGGAGGCACAGATCCGCTTGATGGAGAAACTCAAGACACACAAGGGTCGCAACTCTATGTTGGTGCTCCGTCCTGCCGACAGCGACGAGACCACTCAGGCATGGAAGATGGCTATGGAGAACGTATATGGTCCAACCGGCCTTATCTTCTCTCGTCAGAACATCAAGACTCTCCCTGCCGGTACCGACTACAGCCAGGCCGAGAAGGGTGCTTACATCGTTGCAGGCAGCGACGAGAACTATGACGTCATCCTCCTCGCTTCTGGTTCGGAGGTGGCTACGCTGGTTGCCGGTGCCGAATTGCTTCGTGCCGACGGTATCAAGTGCCGCATCGTAAGTGTTCCTTCGGAGGGTCTCTTCCGTCGTCAACCTAAGTCATATCAGTCACGCATCCTGCCAGCAGGCAAGCCTAAGTTCGGTATGACCGCTGGTCTGCCTGTCACCCTGGAGGGTCTGGTTGGCGCCGATGGCGAGGTTTGGGGTCTCAGCAGCTTCGGCTTCTCGGCTCCTTACAAGGTGCTCGACGAGAAACTCGGCTTCACCGGTGAGAACGTTTACAACCAGGTGAAGAAGATGTTGAAGAAGTAAAAACTCGAATTTCGCGAGAGCGAATTGGGAGTTAATTTTGGAAGTTAACGGGAGTTACAGGGAGTTAACAGACGAATGTTGAAGCTATTCAATCTGCTGTTGTCCTTCTATAGTAACGTCCGTTAACTACCAAAGTGAAACGATATCTACTATTAACTCCCAATAACTCCTTACAGAAATATTTATTTCAACCACTTTAATTTATTAACTCTTAAAATCTTAAAAACAATGAAAAAGATTTTGTTCTTGGTTAGCTGTGTAGCTTTGCTGGCAGCTTGTACTCCAAAAGTGCCAAAGGCAGAGTATGATGCATTGGCAGCACAGAAGGATTCTATCCAGAAGGAGAATGCCTTGATGAATGAAGTAATCAGCACCGTCAATGGCGCTATGAGCGAGATTGCTGCCGATCAGGGTCTCCTCTTCGTTGACGATGACGGTAACGACTTGAAGGACAAGAACGCTGTCCTGAGCCGTATGCAGACTTTCCGCAACCACATGGCTGACCAGAAAGCTCAGATCGAGAAACTCAAGAAGCAGAACGGTGGCGCTTGGGCTCAGAATTCTAAGCTCAAGAAGCTCATCGAGGACCTCGAGACGCAGATTGCCGTTAAGGATTCTATGATTGCCGACCTCCAGACTAAGTTGGAGAGCAGCAACGCCAGCATCGCTGACTTGAAGAATCAGGTGAACATCATCACCATCGCCAAGCAGCAGGCTGAGCAGGATCGTGACCGCTTCCAGGAACTCTCTCAGAATCAGGAGGCTGAGCTCAACACTGGTTACTACATCGTCGATACCAAGGCTAACCTGAAGGCTGCCGGTCTTATCGAGGGTGTCTTCAAGAAGAAGGCTAAGTACGACCAGATGGAGGCCTCTAAGTTCACGAAGGTCGATATCCGTGAGTTCAAGGAGTTGGTTATCGAATCCAAGAAGCCAAAACTCATCACTGCTAAGCCAGAGGGTAGCTACACTATCACCAAGAATAGCGATGGTACTTCTACTTTGACTATCAGCGATGTAGCCGCATTCTGGAATGCTTCTCCATACCTGATCATTCAGCGCTAATTTTATTTGAATTTATACAATGACTTCTATAAACCTCCATTGATCTTCGCTCGGGACTTTCGAGCCCCGAGCCGGCAGGGAGATTTATAGAGGTCATTATCATTCGCTCAACTTTCGCAAGTATTGCAACAAGCTTACTTGAAGGAAGTTAAAGAAGTTAAAGAAGATATCGCTTCGCTCTCGAAGATAAAGACGTTTGAATCAATTGAGAACAACAGAAGTTAGTAGGTAATAACTAAATATACTGTTTTTGAGAGAGTCTCAAATTCTAGATTTTTAGGACATTCCAATAACAATTGTCTTTATCTTCTTTATCTTCCTTTAGTTTTCCTCTTGCGAAACTTGAATCATTTATTAAATTATGGAAATTAAGACTATTGGATTGGCCAGCGACCATGCGGCTTTCCCTCTCAAGCAGTTTGTCAAGAAATACTTGGACGAGAAGGGTTTGGCATGGAAAGACTATGGCACTTACACAGAGGATTCCTGCAACTATGCTACTTTCGGTCATGCTTTGGCTGAGGGTATTGAGAAAGGTGAAGTCTATCCAGGCATCGCCATGTGCGGTTCGGGAGAAGGTATCTCCATGACGCTCAACAAACACCAGAGCATCCGCGCTGGTTTGGTTTGGCAACCGGAAATTGCTCACCTTATCCGCGAGCACAACAACGCTAACGTCATCGTCTTCCCCGGTCGTTTCATCGACGAGGATACCTGCCGCAAGTGCCTCGACGAATTCTTCGCTACCGAATTTGCAGGAGGCCGTCACCAGCAGCGCATTGACGATATTCCCGTGAAGAAGTAAGGGCGCTGTCTCAAATAGAGTACCGTAAAAGGACAACTAAACAAGAATTCCTCTTGATTTGGTTGTCCTTTTATTCAAATATAATGACGGCTTGATGTTTTCTCTCGAAATTTAGCAAGTGACAAAGTAGTGAACAAAGAAACCAGCCAAGCTAATGTTGTTTGAATGTCATCAAAGATTATCACGAAAGATGTCGTGAAAGAATTAGCAACGCCATCTATACCTGCCACTTCTGTTAAAAAGCTCAAAGTCTTGCACATAAAATTGATTAATTTTCACTTTTGCGCCATTATTCTCACTTTTTATTCGTACCTTTATCCCCCAAAGTGTAAAAACGAATATGGCAATAAAAGATCTAAAATTATCTGATATACCAGAAGAGGTGACCGAAGAAGGAATAAAGATATATGGCCCTGCATCATACGAAACGCAGGTTGCAGTACTGAGCCACTATCTGCACACCCTAGACGGTAAACATGATATGGCATCTGGTGAGAAACGCTACGAGATACTTAGTGCAATTCATGACTATATCGAATTCAAGAAACATAACGGCAAGGGTAAAGACTGGCTGAATGTTGACGAAGAAGAAGTAATTTCGATGGTTGCAGATGATAGTCCTTTGCAATACGAATTATTTTCTGACTTTTTTAGTGTCCCCTTTCCTGCACCAGAAAAACCAAAATTCACCTTTATTGATTTGTTTGCTGGAATGGGAGGTTTTCGCTTGGCTATGCAATCCCAGGGTGGAAAGTGCGTATTCTCTTCTGAATGGAATGGATATTCACAGAAAACATATTTTGCCAACTTTGGCGATATGCCCTTTGGCGACATAACCAAGGAAGTTACCAAGTCGTATATACCTGCGCACTTCGATGTTTTGTGCGCTGGATTTCCGTGCCAGCCATTCTCAATAGCTGGCGTTTCCAAGAAAAAGAGCTTGGGTCGGGAAACCGGTTTCAAGGACAAAACTCAAGGGACTCTCTTTTTCGATGTGGCGGACATTATTAGCCGTCATCGTCCTAAAGCTTTCTTCTTAGAGAATGTAAAGAACCTTACTTCACATGACAAGGGCAATACTTTCCGTGTTATCAGGGAAACGTTGGAAGAACTACGGTATTCTGTTCATGCATTAGTTATGGATGGTCAAACGTATGTGCCCCAGCATCGAGAGAGGATCATGATTGTTGGCTTCAACAAAGACATTTATGACGGCAAGGAAAACTTTACATTCCCTGAGCAGCACGAGGCAACTCGTAGTATCAAGGAAATTCTTGACCCCAACATTGATCCTAAATATACATTGAGCGATAAACTATGGGCATATTTGCAGAATTATGCAGAGAAACATCGTGCAAAGGGTAACGGTTTTGGCTTTGGCCTTGTTGATCTCAATGGTATTACAAGAACACTCAGTGCTCGATATTACAAAGACGGGTCTGAGATTCTAATACCCCAAGGAGAAGGTAAGAACCCTCGCCGTCTTTCTCCACGCGAATGTGCACGTTTGATGGGGTATCCAGATCAATACAGAATAGATCGCGTGTCAGACGTTCAAGCCTACAGACAATGTGGCAACTCAGTAATTGTTCCGTTGATAACTGCGGTATCGGAACAAATAATTAAAACCCTTCAAATTGTATAATTTTTATGAGTGAAATCCTTAATCTAGCTACCAGTAAAGTACAGCAATCGAGGGCGGCTTTGTGTAAGTTTATAACAGCCAATGACACTGGCAAAACAGGAGGCCATCAATGTGGGTATCATGTGTCAAAAGATGCGTGGCCAATGTTCCTAGATGAAGAAGCAACTAAGGGTTCAAATATTGATATCCCCATTAAAATTCATTGGCAGAACGATTTCGATACTGAGAGCCGTTTTAAATATTACGGCGTGGGTACGCGAAATGAGTATCGCATAACACGATTCGGCAGAGAATTCCCTTTCTTGAAAGAAGAGAACGTAGGTGACTTGTTGGTGATAGCACGCTTCGACAAAGATTATTACGAAGCATTCGTGTTGCAGACAGATGATGTTATTGACGACTTTTTCTCATACTTCAACCTGTCGTACGACAAAACAAACCAGATTATTGATGTTCACCAGTCTGTACTACCAGAGCAAAGGTTGCTTGCATTGATTAACGATTTCATTGCCAAATATGCAGACTTCCCAGATACTCGTGTAATGGCTAACGGAGCAAGAATGTGCTTCAATGAAGCTAACGGTATTATTGATGGCAACATAGTCGCAGCCCCAGATGATGTTCTTCTTGGTTGGCTTGATACTGAGTATATCCTTTTCAAGTACATGGAGGAAAAGGTGTATTCAGATATAACCACAAAACCATTCCCAAGTATTGATACTTTCGTCGCGGTGGCAAATGAAGTTCTTAATCGAAGAAAGTCAAGAGCAGGAAAATCATTGGAGCATCATTTGGCAGATATTTTCACTCATAATAAACTGATATTTGAAGAACAAGTTATTACAGAAGAGAAAAAGAAACCAGACTTTGTGTTTCCTAACGGACAATGCTATCACAATCTCGCCTTTCCAGGCGACCTTTTGACTGTGTTGGGAGCCAAGACCACATGTAAGGATAGATGGCGTCAAGTCCTGAACGAAGCAGATAGGGTGGATGACAAGTTCCTGTTTACATTACAGCAGGGCATTTCGTCAAATCAATTAAAGGAAATGCAATCCTGTCGTCTACACCTTGTTGTTCCTCATAAGTACCTAACAAGCTTTCCCAAAGATTATCGAGATGGTATTTGTGATTTGTCTACTTTCATTTTAATGGTGAAAGAACGTCAACAAAGAATACCTAAACATTATGTCATGTTTTAGGCTTCGACCGATGTAATTGGATGGGATGGGAAATAACAAAACACCCCGACTGCCCTTTGTGGCGGTCGGGGTGTTCGGTTCAATATCTTAATTGATATCAATTTGTCGGCGCATCGACGACGATGTGGTGCTCCGTTGGATCGGCATCTTGCTGTTCGACGACATTGCCGGCATTGGCTTCGTCCTGAAGGATGCGTTCGCAGAGGGCATCTTCGACGTGTTCCTGAATGGCGCGGCGCAGGGGGCGGGCACCATACTTGGGGTCGTAACCTCGGTTGGAGAGGAACGCCTTCATGGCCTCGGTGATCTCGACATCGTAACCCTGTTTCTTGATGCGCGCCAAGACAGGTTGCAGTTCGACGTCCACAATCTGGCGGATATCGTCGTGCGACAGCTGTCGGAAGGTGATGATGTCGTCAATACGGTTCAGGAACTCGGGTGAGAAGGTGCGTTTCAACTCCTTGCGGATGACGGCATCGTTGGCGGCTTGTCGTTGCTTGTCATCGAAATCCTGGAACCCGATGCCCGTGCCGAAGTCGCCCAACTGACGACTTCCGACGTTGCTGGTCAGGATGATGATGCAGTTCTTGAAATCGACCTTGCGACCCGACGCGTCCGTGAGGTGACCTTCGTCGAAGAGTTGGAGGAGGAGGTTGAACACCTCGTGGTCGGCTTTCTCAATCTCGTCGAAGAGGATGACCGAGTAAGGTCGACGGCGCACTTTCTCGGTGAGCTGACCACCCTCGTCGTAACCCACATAACCAGGGGCAGCGCCGATAAGGCGCGACGTGCTGTACTTCTCCATGAACTCCGACATGTCGATACGGATCAGGCTGTCGGGCGTGGCAAAGAGTTCTTCGGCAATCTTCTTGGCCAAGTAGGTCTTGCCGACACCTGTCGGACCCAGAAAGAGGAACGTGCCGATAGGGCGTTTCGGGTCCTTCAGTCCGACGCGGTTACGCTGAATGGCACGCACCACCTTGTCGATGGCGTTGTCCTGACCGATGACGTTCTTGCGGAGGATGTCACGAAGGTGCAACAGACGCTGGCTTTCGGAGCTTGCCACTTTTTGCACGGGGATGCCCGTCATCTGCGCCACCACATCGGCAATGGTCTGATTATCAATGGAAGGCGCCGATTCGCGTTCCGCCTTCTCCTGTTCCAACTGTGCCGCGCGCAATTGCTCTTCCAGGTGACGTTCCTGGTCGCGGTAGGTGGCTGCCATCTCATATTGTTGCGACAGGATGGCCTCGTCTTTCTTCAGTCGGACCTCCTCAATCTGTTGGTTCAACGTTTCGACCGATTCTGGCACACGCGCCGTGTTGAGGTGCATACGCGAACCCGCTTCGTCCATCACGTCGATAGCCTTGTCGGGCAGGTTGCGGTCCGATATGTACCGCTCGCTCAAGGCCACACAGGCTTGCAGGGCATCGTCCGTGTAGCGCACATGATGATGCTCCTCGTACCGTTCGCGGATGTTGTGCAGGATGGCAAGCGTGTCGTCGGCATTGGTCGGTTCCACCAGCACCTTCTGGAAACGACGTTCCAGGGCACCGTCTTTCTCCACCGTCTTGCGATATTCCTCCAGCGTCGTGCTGCCGATACATTGCAGTTCGCCACGACTCAAGGCAGGCTTCAACATGTTGGCGGCATCCATCGACCCCTCGGCATTGCCGGCACCTATCATGGTGTGAATCTCGTCGATATAGAGGATGATGTCGGGGTTGTTGCACACCTCGCGCATCACGCCTTTCAGACGTTCCTCGAACTGTCCGCGATACTTCGTGCCAGCCACCAGAGCTGCCAGGTCCAGACTCACTATTCGCTTGTGAATGAGCAGGAAACTGACCTGTTTGCTGATGATGCGTTGCGCCAATCCCTCGACGATAGCCGTCTTGCCCACGCCCGGTTCGCCCAACAGGATAGGGTTGTTCTTCTTGCGACGGGAGAGGATCTGGCAGAGGCGTTCAATCTCGGCAGCGCGACCCACGACGGGGTCCAGTTTGCCCTCCTTGGCCGCCTGGGTGATGTCGTAACCAAAGTTGTCCAGGAACGGGGTCTGGCTCTCGCTCGCGTCACGGGTCGGTGCCGACTCGTTTTTCTGCTTTTTCCCATCGTACAGGACGAAGTCGCTGAAGGGCGAAGTGTTGCTCTCGGCCTCTTCTTCGTCGATGTCTTCCTCTTCCATGGCGCCGTCCTGCGTCTCCTCGGGCACCTCTTCACCGTTCACTTTCCGGAGGGCGCGGCAGAAGAGGTCGTAGGTCAGGAACTCGTGGCAGAAAATCTCGAAGACGCTGCTGTTTTCGTCTTTGAGCAACGCCAGCATGACATGTTCGGTGTCGATGTTGGGTTGCTTCAACATCCGACCTTCCAGTTGAGAGCGGATAATGAGACGCTTGAATTCGTCCGACGTGACCATGTCCGACTTAGTCTCTTCCTCTTCCACGACGGTGTCCGATTCCTGTTGTGTCGCACCCTGCACTTTCTTTTGCGCAAATTCTTCTATCTTGCGGCGGAACTCATCCAGGTCGATGTGCAGCAGGCGCAAAGCGTCGATGGCTTTGCCCGTGCCGTCCTTGAGCATTCCAAGCACGAAATGCTCCGGATAGATGGTCTTGTGGTGCAGTCGTCGGGCCTCTTGCATACCGAGGTTCCAGACAACGAAGTAGTGATTTGTATATTTGCTATTCATACATTCATAATCATATTGGTGCGCAAATATACTCAAAAAATGGCGATTTTCCATAAAAAGGGGCCACATTTTAGATTTTTTAAGTCGCAAAGAGCTATAATGTCATTTTTTATTGCTAATTTTGCAGCATTATCATGGGTTTTTAATAATTCAGTTCAAGTTTCGCAAATGCTCAACTTGTAGAATTTAAGGAAGATAAGGGAGATAAAGACGATAGTTGGTGTCCTTACTACTTCTTGCTATTGTCTTTAACTTCTCAGCGTCCGTCAGGACGCGATAACTTCTTGTACTTCTTTATCTTCTCTCAGTTTGCGAAAGTGAATGTTTTTTCAACTTAAACTACTTCAAAATCGTGACGCACAAGGATTTTATGGCAGAGGTTCAGCGACGCAGCGGTCTCGACCGCTCGTGTTGTGCTGCCCTCATGCAGGCTGCCGTCAAGATGATGGCAGAGCAGGCAACCGAACAGATTGCCGTCGAATGGGAGGGAATCGGTCAATTCATTGCGACCAAACATCCTGAATATGTGCAGGAAGATGCCGATTCGGGTTTGCAAACCATGTACCCCCCACGTATTACCTACCGTCTCCAGAGTGAGGCAGAATTATAATCGATACTATGCTAACATTCAGTCAGTTCAAATTCCATTTGGCTCGATATGCTGAGGTCTCGGAGGCCGATGCCGAGCTGTTCATGAATACCGTTACGCAAGTCCTCCTGGAGCAACTCAAGGCAGGCGAGGAGGTCACCATTCAGGGCCTTGGCACCTTCTCGGTGGTCGAGACGCAACAGGGTCGCCGCCTGGCCTTCCAGGTGGACGACAAGATGCGCACCCAAGTCAACGCCCCGTTCGCTTGCTTCGAACCGATGCCCCTTGCGGTGAAGAAGGAGACCCCTTCGACCCCTGCGACCCCCTCCTCTCTTCTCGCGGAGGATAATCAATCCTCCTCTGTGCTGCGAGGACCCCGAGGGGAGGAGACCATTCCCGCCGAAGAGAATGTGGCAAAGGTAGGGGAGGAGAGTGCCCCCGAGGAAGAACCGGCACAAGAGCAGGGGGCGGAGCAGGCACAGCCTGAACCAACCGCAACGGAGCAAGCGCGGCCAGCCCCAACGGCAACGGAGCAGCCCACCCCGGCACCCGTTCAGGAGCCACGCTTGGCTCCTGAAGCCCCATCCGCTGCACCCGATAATGACCAACCGGAACCCCCTCAGGACCAGCCGGAACCAGCCCCAGCCCCTGCTCCCGAAGAGCCCGAAGCAGCCGCTGCGCCAACCCCAGCCCCCACTCCTGCACCCGCTCCTAAGCCTCGTTCCACCCGAAAAGTCGAGCCCACGTGGCAGGAGCAGTTGGTCGAGAAGCTGAAACCCTGGTTGGAGAAGGCCGAACAGCAATGGCACCTCAAGCCCTGGATGGTGGGTGCCATCGCCGGCGGCATCTTCGTTATCTTGTTGATAATCATCTTCGCCGTGTCGTGTGGCGGCTCCAAGGAGAAGAAGTCGGCATCCACCTCGGCTTCGACGGAGTTGGTCAACGACTCGACCGCTGTGGCCGATAGCGCCGATGTCGAGATGCCCGTGTCTGAAAAGGCAGCCGAGACGAAGTCCGACGCCTCTGCCAAAAAGCCGTCGGACAAGAAACAGTCGTCTGCAAAGGCCTCTGCCACAACGCCGAAGGCGGTTTCTAAGCCTGCGCGTCGCGGAGGCGGCTCCTACGTCCATAGCAGTCCTTTCACCTCCGACGAACGACCCTCGGCCGACATCCTCTTGCAGGAGGGCGGTCGTCCCAAGCAGGTCAAGTTGGCCGACGGCGAACGCCTCACGCTCCTGGCGCTCGAACACTACGGCGACAAGGCCTTCTGGGCCTATATCTACGACGTGAATGCCTTCCAGTTGGGCGACCCCAACAACGTGCCGACCACCGTGTCGCTCTATTTGCCCGACCCTACTTACTTCAAGATCGACGCGCATGACCCGGCCTCCGTCAAGCGGGCACAGAACCGCGCCATGCAGATCCTGAACGACAAGCAGGACGAGGGTCCTTGGGGCCGTCGCTGATCGCCCCTGATCCACTCTTCCTTCCTCTTGTCATCCTATTATGAGCCTATTATCCTCCTTTATGGAGCACTCGTGCCCGTTCGGCCCACCTCCTCAGGCTCTACCGATGACCCTCTTCACTCGTCGCTTTCCCTCCGTTGGGGTTCGGTCAACCTCCTGCCTTCTTCCTACCTTTTAAAAGGCAGGAAAAAGGGAGCAAAAAGAAAGGAAAAAGAACGTAAAAAGAAAGCAACTACGGAAGGACGAAGGACTATTCAAATGAAAAATGAAAAATTAACAACTCAAGTTTTGCAAGTTGCAAGGAGATAAAGAAGTACAAGAAGTTATCGCGTCCCAAGGGACGCTGAGAAGTTAAAGACAATAGCTTATTACTATTCAAAATTCTTTTCTACAAAGGGTTCTTAAAGACATTTTCTAACGTCTTTATCTCCTTTATCTTCTTTAACTTCTTTATCTTCTGAAAGTTGAGTATTTGCGAAAGTTGAATGAACAATTAAAAATTGAAACCCAAAGAGTGTCGTGAGGTTGCCCCAGTTTAATATGTCGTCCGTTCACTCCACGGACATAGCCAGTTAACTTCCGATAACTCCTATTAACTCCTTTGAAATTAAACAACACAACCAATGAATACTGAAGAAGAATTGAAAGAGGTGACGAAACTGTGTCGAGACGTATTTGCCAAGAAGACATACGATTACGGGGCTTCGTGGCGCATCCTGCGACCCTGTTCGGTCACCGACCAGATCTATATCAAGGCCAACCGCATCCGCTCCCTGCAGGTGAAAGGGGAGTCGCTGGTGGGCGAGGGCATCGTGCCCGAGTTCATCGGCATCGTCAATTACGGCATCATGGGTGTCATCCAACTCAAGAAGGGGTACTCTGACTCGGTCGATATGGGGGCCGACGAGGTGATGGCGCTCTACGACGAGCAGTTGCAAGCAGCCCTGACCCTGCTGTCGGCCAAGAATCATGACTACGACGAGGCATGGCGCATGATGCGTGTCTCCAGTTATGTCGATTTGATATTGATGAAGATTCAGCGCACCAAGCAGATTGAGTCGCACGATGGCAAGACCCTCATCAGCGAGGGCATCGACGCCAATTATCTGGATATGGTGAACTATTCGCTCTTTGCGCTGATCAAGCTGGTGTGTGAAAAAGAAGGACAAGACTGAGGTGTTTCATCCGCGATTGAAAAGGACCGTTACGGTGGTGTGCCAGCTCCTGTTGGGCAGCACTTTCTTGTTCAGTGGCATCGTCAAGGCCATTGACCCGGTCGGCACGTCCATCAAGATAACCGAGTATCTGCAATACTTCGGTTGGACGGAGTTGTGCGGTTTCTCGATGGGTTTCGCTTGGGCGTTGGCGTTGATGGAACTGGGTCTGGGCGTCTATGTCACGATGGGCAACCACCGATATGCCACCATCGTCTGCGCTTCGCTGTTCATGGCGGTGATGACTCCGTTGACGCTCTATTCGGCCATCGCCAATCCTGTCGAGCATTGCGGTTGCTTCGGCGATGTGTGGGTGATAACCAATTGGCAATCATTCTGGAAGAACGTTTTTCTGTCGGCCTGTTGCGTCTGGATTTACCGTCATCGGCCCATGCAGGCCTCGTTCATGTCGCCCTTGTTGCACACCGTCTATGTCTATTTCGTCCTGACGGTGGCGTTGCTGCTCCTCTTCTGGGGCACGTGGCGACTGCCGTTCATCGATTTCCGTCCGTATCGCCCTGGCGTCTCGCTGCGGAGCGACGATGCGGCGCGTGCGTCCGCCGATGTCGATTATGTCGTTGTTTATCAGAAGGAGGGCAAGCAGCAGGAGTTCTCGCTCGACAACCTGCCTGCCGAGGAAAGCGGCTGGGAGTTTGTCGAGACCCGCGTGTCGGGCGGCACAGAAAACCCTGTCGGACATCACGATGCCTCGGAACTGGTCCTCTTCGACGAGGAGGGGGAGGAGGTGACCCAACTGGTGCTTGCCGACTCGGGATATGTGATGCTCCTTCTCTCGCCCGACCTCTCGGAGGCGCAAGAGTATGTGGTGGACCGCATCGAGGGCCTCTACGAATATGCCCTCCAGCACAATTATCCGTTCTATTGTGTGACGCAACGCGACAGCGCCGCCATCGCCCAATGGCACTATCTGACGGGGTCGGAGTACCCCTACCTCTATGCCGATAAACAGGTGATAGAGACCATGATACGCAGCAATCCGGGCTTCATGCTCCTGCACGACGGCGTCATTCAGTGGAAGTCGCACCTGTCGGGCATCGACGTGCCGCAACTCTCGGCCGCCCCTCTGGGCCAGAGTCATTATGGCCAGGTGCTGACCGTGAGTCGGTTGTCGCGCGTTCTGCTCATCACCCTGATTCTGCTTCTGCCATCCCTGCTGCACATCGTCGCCTCCATGTTGCCACGCCGCTTGCAACGTGTGTTCCGTGTCTTGGCACGGCGGAAAGCGTTGCAAAAGAAATGATTGTATGAAAGCCGTACGTTTCGCCTTGCCTCTTTGCCTTTGGGTGGCCACGCTTTGCCTTGTGGGATGTCGTAATCGGGCAAAACAATCGGACTCTTTGTCGGTGAGCCGTGTCGAGCAAAGCAATCCGCATCTTGCCGATACGGTGGCTGCAACGATGTCGGAAATGCAGAATGCTGCTGACGAGGCTGTTTCGGGCGAAGCCGTTAGTCCTGTTTCCGTCGGAGAGTGGTTGGGCGGCGAAGAGCACCTCCGGTTGGATACCATTCGGTTAGCTATAGCTTCCAACGAAAGTTCGTGGCTGGATGCCCTTCACTACATGATTCCCAAAGTGGTTGGCGCCGCGCCACAATACAGTTCTGTTGCCCAAGCCATCAACCAACGGATTGAGGAACTGCTGGAATATCGTCCGGACTCTGCCACCCCTATAGACATGGATGGGTGCTTAGGTATTGATTTCCAATATGAATATCAATCGCATTACCTGTATGTGAGCTATAAAATAGTAAATTATGGCGCTCACGGAGAGGTGGAAAACTGTGATAGCCAACTGTTTGATACGGAAACTGGCGAATACGTCGAGCAACACAACATCCCTTTTTCCGCTCTGTTCTCGGTCAAAGGGTATTTTGAATTTCTTGCTTCCCGGAATTGGTCAGACGGGGTGCGAAAGGCCTTTGAACAGGAATACAGAAGGATGAACCAGGAGGATGAACACCCTGTGGATGAGAAAAGTTTGCAAGAAGAAATTGAAGAAAACTGCAACTTCGCGAAGTTCCATATTGCCTATTCCTTTGATAGAGAGGAATTTCGGTTCAGTCGCGAAATGAGCTATTACGCGGTCATGGCTTGGGCAAACAGGTGCTATGAACCAGAATATGGAGACCAAGTCTCACTCCGAGATTTGCAACCCTATTTGAACGAAGTCGGCAAGCAATTGATTGATGATAACTATTTCATGCTCAGTACGATTGACCAGATTTTGTTGAAGAATAGGCTGTGGAGCCAAATTGAGGATTATATGTTTTTCGAGTTGAACGATGCCGATAATACATGCATTGCCCTGAACTGTCAGGACCGACAAAACGTTTGGGGCTATTGGTATAGAAAAGGCAGGTCGGAAATCGAACTGAAGGGTGTTTGTGACGAGGACGTTCTTACTCTGAAAACCACTGACAGTATTCTGACAATCAACGTAAAAGCGTTCAAAGATTATCCTTACAGTCGGGAACAGATTGTCGGGTACTCGGACAAAAGTCTGCCTTACTAAATGGATGGCCGAAACGGCGTTGTTGTAATAAACTCTCGTTTCTTCCAGCGGCAGCGTGGGGTGCAACGAGTGGACCATAGATGCAAATTATGAACTTGTTGATTGGTGTATGGTGGTAAATGGTGTTTGAAGATAGTTCTGGAGGTCGAATAGAGTTGAACTCAATCATTTTATTTCTCGGTTGAAATAATTGCTGCTCTGATGACATTGAGAAGCAAGCCTGAAGGGCTGATAAGACCACAGGCAGGTGGTGAGCGAAGCGTAACCCCTGCTGTGGGTAGATAGTATCGAAAGCCCAGAGAATGGGCGGCAGAATTAACCACGAAAATCACGAATGTACACGAAAAACAGTTTCCCTTAACCATTAACCGATAATCCTTAACCGATAACCATTCCCCTTAACCCTTAAACGTTAACCATTAACCTGTCTTACGCAAATTGTTTTTTGGACATATCAATAAAGCTGATTGGTAGGTAAATTCGATGCACAATGTGTTAAAATGGAGGGCAAAATGAATTTTCTGTTTGGAGAATTGGAGAAAATTGTATAGACTTGCAGCCGTGAAAAGACACTCTGACTTTGGGTAACAAAGGACTTGAGAAACATCACAAACCTAACATTCTACAATGAAACGACTTTTATTCTTATTGAGCGCTGCCACGGGAACGTGTGCCTGGGCGCAAGAGCTGTCGCAGCCCGAAGACAGTCTGCGGCAGAACGAACTCCAGACTCAGGAGTCGGTACAGCAGGAAAATGACAGCGTGCAGGATGACCTCCAGTATGCCGTCAGTGTCCTTGTCGGACAGGACACTACTCAGACGCGGGAGTGGGCATTGAACTGGCTTCTGGAGACACAGGACACGGTGGCGGATGCTTCCGTGCAGAACCTTTTGGGTATGGCCTACATGAAGGGGTGGGGCACGGAGGCCGATACGGCTCGCGCCGTTGGGTTCCTGCAACAGTCAGTCGATGGGGGCTATGCACCCGCGTGCCACAACCTGGGCATGTACTACAAGTATGCTCCTCAGGGCAAGCAGGATTTCGGGAAGGCTTATGGCCTGTTCCGCGAGGGGGCGAACCTCGACGACGGTACCTGCTGCTACGATTGTGCCTTCATGCTCTACAAGGGACTGGGCACGTCACAGAGCTATGCGGAGGCCATCCCGCTGCTGGAGAAAGCAGCAGAACAGGGTCATGCCGATGCCATCTACATGCTGGGACTGTGTTACCGTAACGGCTACGGCGTGGAACCCGATTCGACCCTCAGTTACTTCTTCCTGAACATGGCTGCCGGGATGGAAGTGGAGGAGGCCGCGGAGGAACTGCACCGGCCGCTGCCTGAGAACATGGCACTGACCCGGGAAGAGATGCCCGTGGCCGCAGAACGCCAGGTGGTGGTGGAGGAGGAGATGCCGTCGGTCGTGTCTCATATACCGTTGAACCGCCAGGTTCTTGCCGGCCGGTACGAGGGCGTGGTGGTGACCTACGACTGGAGCGGAGAGTGGGCATTGAAGGAGACGCCGCTGACGCTGGGCTTGGAGGTGACCACGGCGGCAGACACGGTGAAGGGCAGCTGGCAGATGGGGACGGACACGATAGGCTTCCACGCCAGGTTGTCGGACGACGGCACGTTGCACTTCGACAAGACCGAGAGGGCATTGGAGGAACGGTATGCACCTGGGTTCTGGGCACACTTCCGTTTTGAGCAGGCCGCGGTGAACTATAGGCAGGGAATGCTGACAGGGCGGCTCCGACTCTACTCACTGGACGAGCAGGAACCCGGCCGTCCGATGTATGTCTCGCTCCGACAGACGGAACGCGCCGATGGAGGAAGTCCCGAGGACGAGTTCCTGAACATCGTGGCCTACGTCTCGCCGAATCAGCATACCGTGACCCTGAAATTCGAACTGCCAGAAGACGTGCCCTCGGCACAGGTGGGGTTCTACAACCAGAACGGACTGAAACTGTCCGAACATGCCTACGGCGCACTTCCGGCAGGAGTAACCACCTTGACACTCCACCCTTCGCTGACGCCAGGCTACTATGCCATCCGCGTCCAGGCAGGCACGCACCTGTACCAGACACTGGTAGTGATATGAATAATGAATTGAAACAGAACTCGAAAACTGCGAAAAGGACGAAAGCATCCGTTCCGATGATTCCGTCCCGAGCACTTTAAACAGAAACATTGAAGACACAATGAAGAAAACGATATTACTCCTGTTGCTGCTTGCCTCAGTACAGGCAGATGCACAATACATGAACAAGGGCACCGACCTGTTGGGGAAGCCAGTCTTAACCGTGATGAAGTGCCCCTTTTGCGGAAGGGAATTTACGTCGCTGAAGCGGATAACGTCGCATGTCGAGGTGTGCGACTACCGCTTCTGCATTGAGTACCACTATGATGCATCGGGTAACCGCATCCGCCGTATCGTTACTTGGACTGTCGCTCCCGAATCGGGCAAGAAACTGAATGCGACTGAAAACAAATAAATTCACACACAATAAATTGCCGGTTCCGACGTCCTTATGTACAGCGATTATCCTGTCTAGAAGAAGGTCGGCAGAGGCAGACAAACATCCATCCAGACATGAGACATATAGCACTTCACACCATACTCCTTTTGGGCATGACGATATTCGGTTCAACGACTAGACTGCATGCACAGACGGGCGGAGAGGCGGTCGGCAACCTCAGCGGACAGCTGACGGTCTCCGACATGGGCGCTGCCGTGTATAGCCTGACCTTCGACGTGCCCGACGGCGGACCGCTCACCCCGCAGATTGGTATTGCCTACAACAGCCAGACCGCTGGTTACGGCTTGGCCGGTTATGGTTTCAACATCACGGGTATTTCTTGCATCACGCGCGGCGGCAAGGATTTGTTCCACAACCAGACCGTGCAGGGCGTGACCTACACTGATGCCGACAACTTCTTTCTGGACGGCAAGCGCTTGATACTGAAGGAAGGGGAACATGGCAAGGATGGTTCGAAGTATTGTCTGGAGGGTGACCCATATACGGATGTTTTGATGCACAACAAGGTCAAGACAACCTACATCTTCCATGACCCAGGAGCTGGGGACGTGTATTATGATAATCCGAAGCAGTTTCAGGGAGTACCCGATTCCCTGATAACTCGAGTAGACGAGACAATCTTTTGGTTTGAAGTGAGTATGACCAATGGCCAGAAACTGGAATATGGCAAAACGCCAGATTCTAAGTTGATGTACACGAACCGAAGGGGTCAGGAGCATATTGCAGCATGGTATGTAAATAAAGCAACAGATCAGTACTATAATTATATTGACTATATATATTCGGTAAAGAACTGTACCATCAAGCCAAGGAAAATCACGTTTGGCAAGGTAGGTTGTATGGCAAACAACGAATGTAATGAAATTCTTTTTCATTATCAATCGCTTGGAAACAATGCACGGACTTTTTGTATAGAAGATCAGATTGGGAAAATTGATTCGTGCCTTTCTGCTATTGATATATATAAGAATAACTATCTTTATAGAAAATACCATTTCAATTATGATGACACATCAGACCTTTCTGTAAAGAAATGGCATAGGTTGACTTCTGTAGTAGAAGAGAATGGCAAGGGAGAAAGGCTTAGACCATTAGAGTTTAGTTGGGAGTTTCTGCCTGGAACAGAATTGGAATGTTCGAAAATAGAGAATATTAAGACAGAAGAGAATAAGATGGTCTCTTATGATAAGTCAGATAATAGTTTCTTTGCGGTTGATTTGAATGGAGATGGAATTAGTGATATTATTCGCTTGACTCCCGTACGAAAAATGGATGGCAGTGGCGAGTTATGTACCTTATTAAGTATCAGCGAAAGTCTTTCTTATGCAGATAGGACAGGTAACCATATTGTGCATTTTAGTAATCGAATTCCGGATACATTGTCTTTTACTTATAAAATGGAGTATTTTGATGTCATAAGTAAAAATACACTATGTAGTCCTGAGGTTATGGATTGTGACGGAGATGGGTATAACGACTTAGTAATGATGTCACGTAAGTATCAAGAGGATGACGGTCATACGCAAAATAGTTTTATTCGGATTAATTTTATGTCTGGAAAGACAAAGCAATGGAAAAATTATAAACCCTATATATTGCCAAAGCGTGACAGCAAAATTCTTAGTACGTCATTTGATGTGAATGGAGATGGAAAAAATCAAATGATAATAGTAGAAGATGCAAAGTCAAACGGAAAGTACCCTTGCTACTTGGTATCTTTCCATAATGACGAAGAACCAGAATATAAGCCTTTCTTCATTAATTTGGCGAGTAAACCCAAATGGATTTTTAATGGAGATTACGATAATGATGGATTGACGGATTTGATGCTCATCCACGAAAAAGGCTATGAAATATTCTATAATAGCGGTTCCTCGGAAATGGTACCGTTCTCAGAAGATAATTCTTATTATGGATTTAGCCTTTGCAGCCACAAAGAGATAGTACAGGGAGATTTTAATGGAGATGGGTTATTGGATTTCGCTTACAGAAAAGACAAAGAATGTGATCTTTGGATAGCATACAATGTTGCAGGAAGGGGATTTGACATAGTAAAACATAAGGATATTATCTACCCTTACAAATATGAAGTTCGAAATCAAAGAACGGTTGAAAGAAGGGAGGAAGCCAAAAGTATTTCACTCCTAGTCTTTGATGTCAATTACGATGGATGTTCTGACATATTGGTCAGTCAAAGTAAGTATACTACATTCTTAAATGAAAAAAGAGAATCTGTAAGTAGTTGGATTTTAGAAAATAAAGTATTGTCATTTCCAGACAGAGATTCATATGTGGATTTGTCCCTTTTCCCAACGAAGGAAACGAAGACGAAAGTACTGCAAAAATGTTTGGTAGGAGATTTTGACGGGGATGGTTTTTTTGAATTGGCCAACTATGGAAGTTCATTAGATTCTATTACAACTTCTTATCAAGAAAACGAAATCAACGTTTACAAAATCAAGGCAGATTTGTCAAAGATAGGTAAAATAACAAGAATCAAGGATGCCCTAGGTAACGAAAGTGTTATCAGTTATGATAATTTGACGAACCCTAATATTTACAATAAGAAAAAGGTTAGGGTTGTAAAGACGGAATACAATGATTACGGCCAAGCAGTCATATATGAAAGTATAGAAACGCCGCAGAACTATCCTGTCAATCTATACACACTTCCGCTTTCAGTTGTGTCGAAGGTGTCAAGTGATATTGGTTCCTTTGGTAGTAAAACCTTAAAGTATCAATATGAAGACCTGAAGATTCATATTGCAGGTGGAGGAATGCTTGGTTTCGACAAGATAACCACCAAGGAATATGATAATCGAGATGAATTGATATCAACAAAGATAACCGCCATAAAGGAAAGGGATGAAAAGCATCTTTTGCCTATAGAAGTGGCAGATACGTGCTGGATTGGTGACAATTATTCTACATCTTTAACCAAAACCTCCATCGTTGAACATGGAGGGACCTTCTTCTCATACGTCAGTGAAAAGAAGATGACGGACTTGGAAGGAAATCAGGCCTGGACATCTTCACAGTATGACGTGAGCAAGGGTGTTGTCATTCATGAAAAGGTGACGAACGAAGCCGACCAGATGTTCAAGGAGGTCAAATACACTTATCCAGAGAAAGCTAACGCCTTTGGCGCATGGTTGCCAGAATCGATGACCATGATGCAGAAGCACAGGGATGATGAGGCTCCTTTCTCCACCACGACTACATACAGGTACGACAATATCGGCAATCTCCTTTCTACGACGGTAAATGCTGGCACCGATTTGGCATTGACTACGACTGCCACATACGACAAGTATGGCAACGTGCTCTGTTCTGTCGATTCGGGGTATGGTGTAGTTTCCGTCAAGCAGTTAAACGACTATGATGAAACGGGAAGATATCTGCTCCGAAGTTATACCTATCCAGAGTCTGCTGTGAAGGAATATGCCTATGATGAAATGGGGAACCTCGTTTCCGAAACAGAGATAACCAACCCGACAGCTCCCTTGTCGACAACCTATACCTATGACGGATGGGGAAGGTGCATTTTGACCTTGTCCCCAGATGGCATAATGTCGAAGACGGAAATGGGTTGGGAAGACTCGGATGAGAGAAAATACTATATCAAGAAGACAAGTGATGGTCAGCCTCCTGTGACGACATGGTATGACAAGGGAGGATATGAGACCTATAGTGAGACGGTCGGTCCTCAGGCACCACTCGGTATCTGCATTTCCAAAACGACGGAATACACAAACAAGGGACAAGTAGAAAAGGTTGAGAGCCAAAGCGGAAAACTAACCGTGTGGCAGTCCTTTGAGTATGATGAGAGAGGCCGAGTCGTTACAGAAAAGTCCAGCACGGGGAAGCAGACCTCATATACGTATGGCAACAGAACCGTGACGAAAGACGAAGATGGCAGGGAACATACGACCCTCACGGACGAATGGGGCAATGTCATCAAGACGATAGACCCCATGGGGAATGAAGTCGTCTATACCTATTCGTCCAACGGTAAGCCAAGGAGCATAGCCTCATTGAATTCTGTCGTGAATTTGGAATATGATGTGGCTGGCAACAAGACAAAACTTGTTGATCCAGATGCAGGTACGATGACCTATACCTATGCCGCAGATGGAACTCTCCTCTCACAGACTGATGGTAAGGGAATTGAAACTTCCTATACTTTCGATAGTTTAGGTCGAGTTATCGCTTCCAATATAGGAGGAAAGGTTATTACTTCCGAATACGGCACTTCGGGAAATGACAATATGAGGTTGAAGCGTCAGTCGTTGGACGGCTACATCATCGAGTTCCAGTATGATTCCTTAGGCCGTGTAATCCAACAGGTTCGCACTGTCGGTCAGCATGGAGAGTATGCCTTCGACTACTCTTACAATAAATATGGAAAGTTGTCTGAAACCACATATCCAGGCGGATTGGTGGTAAAACATTCGTATGACAAAAATGGCTATAAGATAAAGACGACGGCAGACGGAAAGGTTGTATATAATCTGTGGCAATACGATGGATTGATCAAAAAGTCCAAGTTCCTTGATTTGACCCATACCGTTGAACGAAATCAGAAAGGTTACGAGGTGACCAGATGGATAAGCAAAGACGAAGAGATAGAATATACCCCAGAACAACTGGATTCGATTTTCTCTGCAAATCCACCGTTCCTATCTGGTCAGGAGGGAGATGATGAAAATATAAAATACAATTTTCCAGACCCTTTGCCCGCATTTGAGACGATTATCTTGGATCAGTTCAACATGAAATATGACACGATTACCAATAATCTGTTGTCAAGGCAGAGACATGACAGACCATGGGAGGTGTTCGAGTATGACGAACTGGACAGATTGTGCACCGTAAAGGTGGGAAATGCGATTCGGTTGTCCATGCAATATGCGGACAATGGCAACATCTTGCAAAAGAGTGACGTAGGAGAATTCAGTTACGAAGGACAGAAACGTCCACATGCCGTTGCGCGCATTAGAAAGAGAATAGAAGGTGAGAAGCTTGGCGATGAATTGAATACCCAGTTCAATTCATTAGGCAAGATACGCCTTATCTTGGACACGAAACAGAATCTGGCACAGGAATTCTTCTATGGCCCAGACCAACAGAGGTGGTATTCTTATCTGACGGATGACCTTTCGACAATAAAGGTGGATACAGAAGAAGAGAGAGATAAGAATACAGTGAAGTCTTTGTGTCAGACAGAAGAGCCCGTTACTCGTCTTGATGACAACTTGCGGGAAATAGTTTATGTCGGCAACTACGAGAAGATAACAGAGAATGGCAAGACCCGAGAGTTCTACTATTTGGACGGAGGTGCCATCATCGTGAAACAGAATGGGGTATTTACTCCTTATCAGGCTTTTACAGATAATCTGGGCAGTGTACTTTCCATCCTGAATGAGGAGGGAGAGAAGGTCTTCGATGCAGAGTATGATGCATGGGGTAACCAGACCATATCAAAGAATGAAATAGGATTCCAAAGAGGTTATACAGGGCATGAGATGTTGAACGAGTTCGGCATCATCAACATGAACGGCCGTCTGTATGACCCCGTCCTTGGTCGTTTCTTCAGTCCGGACAATTATGTCCAGGCACCTGGTAATAGTCAGAACTTCAACCGATACAGCTATTGCCTGAATAATCCGCTGAAATATACGGATCCAAGTGGAGAAGTCTGTGGAATTGATGATGCCGTTATTGCATTCACAATTCTCAGTGTAGCAAACAGCATGATGACAACCTATTGTTTGAGTGAAGGCGATTGGAGTGCTACTATGAAATCAGGCGGTATTGCTCTTTTGTCATCTGCTGCGACTTATGGTATTGGTTCTGCATGTTCTGCAATGACGAATGCAGGAATGAATGCTATGAGTGTGGGACTTATAAACGCAGGAATGCATGGACTGAACAGCGGTTTGATTTCCGCAATAAACGGAGGAAGTTTTGGAAGGGGTTTTATTACGGGTGCGGCTTCGGCAGGAATAGGATCTTTTGCTAATAATGTTGATATGCCAACAGAAGCTATGCTCGCTTGCACTACTGCCATGGGTGGTGCCGTGGCATGGGCTACAGGTGGCAGTTTCTTGGAGGGAGCGATACGAGGAATGCAGATTGGAGCATTCAATCATGCCATGCATGATGATAATGAAGTGGCCGAAACTCTTGGATTGCCCGAAGTTATCGTCACCGCAGAGTCAAGTTCAAACGCCAGCGTTGCTTTGGGAGCTGCGGCTGCGGTACTTTGGGCTGACGATGCAACTGTAATCGGTGTCGCAGATGACTTGGTTGCTGTAGGGGTGAGTGTTGCTGCTGGAGCAACCTGGCTTTATGAGAACCGTGCTGCTATAGAGAATTGTTTAATTCGTGCATATGCCAGCATTAACTCCATGACTAATAAGACAAAGGAATGCCGGCCTGGGTATGTCTATCACCTTGTGGCATTAAGTGATGGAGAATATCCTAATGTTAGAGGCGGTATGGTGTCTCTGAAAGCAGGTGATACTTGGAAGATTGGCGAAACTATCAACGGTCTAGGTAGATATCCAGGAAGCTATTTGGACGATTTGAATGTTAAAATGGTATTTCGTTCTGCTCCAATGACAAACAAGTACGATTTATTGATAGAAGAAAAAAGGCAGTTGATAAAATATTATTTACAAAATGGTCATTTGCCTCCTGGAAACAAAATGTTTAAGTAAGATACCTATAGATGTGTTTAATAATTAATGTTATAAATTTATGGTAATAAGCAATGTATTTCATGGCTTTTGGCATTATGAAACTAATGTGATTTTTGGTAAGGCTGAAAAACTTTTAGAAGAGTTAAATGAGTCTCTTTCTAACAGAGTATATACATCAAATCTTCAATTGGATAAAATTTTATTCAGTTTTCGGGATCCAGAAGCAATACTGTGCCGTGTGCGCCCAAGTTACAGAGCAGTTCGTGATATGGCGAAAGGGCCTTACGAGCCATATTCTCTTATGGCTTTGATTTATGAAATTCCACTTCTTGATAGAGATTTCATCAAGGTCTCTGAGAAGGAGTTGCCGACATACATTGGTAAAATCCTTTTGGAGCATCTTGAAACTCACGACGTACCAACCAAGATACGCAAACAGTTTGACCGAGAGCGTTTCATCGCCGACGTTCGAGACTTTTTCGTCAATGTGAAAGGCTGCAAATTGTAATCTCATTCTTTTGCAAGTTCCTTCTGAGTCATTCCCTTTCGGGTCATAGAATAATATCTACTGTAGCGCCGTAGCGGCATGCCCACTTCCGTAAGGGAAAAGTTGTCTTTCCCTACGGATTTTTGATCGCAACGGTGCAACGGTGCAACTTTGGACGGTTTTTCTACAAAATGGCACCTTGGGTAGTCATTTTGTCTTTTCGTCATCCTTCGGTGAGGGTTCTGTGAGCCTATTATGAGTCACTATGTTTGCAGGGCGAAAACCACAAACGAGTTACGCAATAGATATCAAGGACGCTCTTAGGGGCTTTGCGCCCCTGCCGCTTGGCAAACTCCGCAGTGTTTTTCATGGTAGAGTTTGCAAGACGACAGAGTATCCTTGAAAAATGGAAGAAATTTCTATTGAAAAGGTTGTAGTTCAAGTTTTGAACATTATATTCAAAACAAAAAAACAACCAAACTACAACCTATGCAAAGAAAAGAATTATCTTTCAAAGGACAAACAATTTACGTAGGAATTGATGTCCACAAGACCACTTGGGTGGTCACGGTGATGACCGCAGTTGGCAAATACGAGAAGAAATTCTCGCAGCCGGCATCACCACTAAAGCTCTTTGAAAACTTGAAGAAGAATTATCCGGATGCGATTTACGAAGCAGCATACGAGGCTGGTTTCACGGGGTATTCCACCTATTATCACTTGATGGAACTCGGCATCTTATGCAGACTCGTCAATGCGGCAGACATCCCGACGACGGATGACGAACGCAGGAACAAGACAGATGTGGTCGACTCGGCCAAATTGGCACGCTGCCTGCGTAACGGAGACATCAGGGGCATCTACGTCATGCCGAAGGAGAGCCTGGATGCAAGAGGCATAGTGCGGGTCCGCAAGACTTTCCTGAAACAGCTCAGCGGCTACAAGGTCAGGATCAAGCATCTGCTCCACAATAACGGAGTGCAGTATCCTGAGCGGTTTACGAAAAGCAGTACCCACTGGTCACGCGCCTTTACGAAGTGGCTCAGCGAGGAGGTAGAGTTATTGTCGGAAGACAGGGGAACCCTGAATCTCCTGCTTGAACAAGTCGGGCATCTCCGACAGTCCGTGCTGAATGCGACAAGGAATCTCAGACAGCTGAGCCAGATGCCGTTTTACAGAAAGAACTTCAATCACCTCATGACAGTGCCAGGCATTGGAGTCATTACGGCAATGACCATATTGACTGAGATAGCCGATACGGGAAGGTTCCCAAACGAAAGGGCCTATACAAAGTACGTGGGGTTCATTCCAGATTGTCATGACTCCGGCGAGCACAGGGTCAAGGGAGAGATGACTGGACGAGGAAACAACCACCTGCGAATGGACTACATCGAATCGGCATGGATAGCCATACGGAGTGATGCATCTCTCTGTTCCGCATATGTCAGATACTGCCAGAGAATGGAAAGGAATGAGGCCATCGTAAGGATAGCCAGAAGTCTTGCCCACATAACCCTGGCCCTGGTAAAGAATGACAAGGATTATATCTCCGCTTAGAACCGGATTAAGCAACAATACAGGTAATTGGCAGACTGAAGGACAACTGCAAAAGATGAAAACGACATTTAAATAACCTTGATGAGTCTCTGGCTACATCTTCTGTGAGGCTAATGCGTTTATCTCCTACACGTCTGAAACAGCGACTTGATGAGTCCCCGTGACTACATCTCATTGAAGGTTGTCGGTAGGTCTGCCCTTTACTTTTTGTCTGGCATTTTTTTGTCAGACAGACTCTGTGTTCCTCTTCATTTTTGCTCATTAGAGCAGTCAAAGACCGTAATTTGTTGTCTAACAACATTATTTTTATTCACCTTTTATTGTCAATCCTTGGATTGCAACATAGAAGGTTATTATGTCCGTTTTAGGAAAAGATACTGCTTTTCGATAAAAAGTTGGAACAAAATGCGAAAACCGCTAAGTTAATCCCAATCGTTCAATTTGGGGTGCAACGAGTGGCCCAATAGATGCAAAGCCAAGTGAGCAGGTTTGTGCCAAAGAAAAGCAAAGAGTCAAAAAACGATATGTTTTTCGGGCTAATATTTGGTTTTCCTGTTCATTATGATTATATTTGCCCTTGAAATCTATTAACAACGGGAAGTTCATTCCCAAATATTTAAGCAAATAAATCAAGAAAATGAGAAAGAAAATTGTTGCCGGTAACTGGAAGATGAATACCACTCTCCAGGAAGGTGTTGCTTTGGCCGAGGATTTGAAGAAGGCTTTGGCTGGTAAGAAGGTAAACTGTGACGTCGTTGTCTGCACTCCTTTCATCAGCGTTGCAAGCGTAGCTAAGACTCTGGAAGGTACCATTATCGGTGTTGGTGCTGAGGATTGCTCTGCACACGACAAGGGTGCTTACACAGGTGAGGTTGCTGCCAACATGATTGCCTCTACAGGTGCTAAGTATGTCATCTTGGGCCACAGCGAGCGTCGTCAGTATCATGGCGAGAACAACGAACTTCTCGTTGCTAAGTTGAACCAGGCTTTGGCTAACGGCTTGACCCCAATCTTCTGTGTAGGTGAGGTTAAGGAGGAGCGTGAGAACGGTACCTTCAAGGCTGTCATCGAGGGTCAGATGGAGGCTATGTACTCTCTCTCGGCTGAGGATTTCGCCAAGTGTGTCGTTGCTTACGAGCCAGTTTGGGCTATCGGTACCGGTCTCACCGCTACCAGCGAGCAGGCAGAAGAGGTTCACGCCTTCATCCGTGCCAGCATTGCAAAGAAGTATAACGCAGAGGTTGCCGAGAACACCTCAATCCTGTATGGCGGTTCATGCAAGGGCAGCAATGCTCCTGAGCTCTTCGCACAGCCAGACATCGATGGCGGTTTGATTGGTGGCGCTGCTCTCAAGGCAGAGACTTTCTTGCCTATCATCGAGGCTTGGAAGTAATATCAGACAATGAAGTTACTGAAACTTATATTGTGGGCATTGCCCATGGTCGCATCGGCTCAAGTAGTGGAACGTACCACTACTTCCGTCGGTGCGGCTTTAACTATATGCGATTACCTGCGTCAGCAGGGTAATGTGGAGCTGCTGCAAGACCCCCGATTGGAGGAATTGGTGGGCAAGACTTCCAAGATTTATAACGCTGCATCGCACTTGCAGGTCAACAAGGCAGGCGAACGTGTCATCGTGTCGCCGGGCTACCGAGTGCGTGTCTTCTCGGGCAACAATCAGATAACCTCCAAGAATGAGGCGTTCAAGATTGAGGACGAGTTGAAGTTCTATATCCCTGACTTGCAGACGTATGTCCTCTTCAAGACGCCGAACTGGCGACTGGTGGTGGGCAACTACCGCACGCAGGAAGAGGCAACCGCTGCCTTGCGTGTACTCAAAAAGAAGTTCCCGATCTACGGACGCGAGATGTTCGTGGTGAACGACGATATCGAGATTCCGTTGAAGTAAGGACCCTCTCCCGACCTCCCCACGAGGGGGAGGAGTGGTTTGAACGGCAAAAGCATTATTAAACACTTGATAGCTTAGTATTTAGTATTTAACTCAACTTTTGCAAGTACGACAAGGGAGTTAATTTCATGGAGTTAACAGGAGATAACAGGTCCTCGCAGCGACTGGAACGATTGATAATCGTTCAGCGAGAAGACGAAGCTTCAGCAGAGGGAAACTGACGAATGTGGAAGTCGTCTGATGCACTTTAGCACTAAGCCAGTAACGTCCGTTAACTACTTGAGCGAAGCGATAACTCCTAATAACTACCGTTAACTACTTTCAAGAGAGAAAGTTGCAATACTTGCGAAACTTGAATATTTAATATTTAGTACTCTGTACTATATGGAATATAACGAAGAGTTGTTGGCACCGATGGCCGATAGTGTACGCCAGATGCTTCAATTGGTGGGGGAGGACCCCGAACGAGAGGGATTGCAGAAGACGCCTCTCCGAGTGGCCAAGTCCATGCAGTTCCTGACGCAGGGCTACCACCAGGACCCGAGGGCAGTCCTTCAGTCGGCCATGTTCCGGGAGGACTATCAGCAGATGGTCATCGTCAAGGATATTGACTTCTACAGCCTTTGTGAGCATCACATGCTTCCGTTCTTTGGCAAGGTTCATGTGGCCTATATTCCAAACAAATACATCGTGGGATTGTCCAAGATTCCTCGGGTGGTGGAGATTTTCGCCCGCCGTCTGCAAGTGCAGGAGCGACTCACCACGCAAATCAAGGAATGTATTCAGGAGACGTTGCATCCCATGGGTGTCATGGTCGTGGTCGAGGCCCGACATCTGTGTATGCAGATGCGAGGCGTGGAATCGCAGAATGCCATGACCACCACTTCCGACTTCTGCGGCGCCTTCAACGAAATCAAAACACGACAGGAATTCCTCAGTTTAATCAAGGAAAAATAACAGTACGTGAAACGACTTTATATCTTATCCTCTATTTCTCTCATTGCATGCGGACTGCTGTCGGCGCAAACCGGTCCATCTGTCACCGCACAGCCGCAACAACTTTTTACGTCGAACACTGCCAAGTCCGCCCACCAGTTGCTGGAGCCGCGTGACTTGCAATATTGGCCAGAGGAGGATGGCATCGTTTGCATCAACGGTAAGAACCGTTTCACCCGTGCCCTGTATGGGCGTTGTGAAGCTGCCCGACTGGAGACTTCCGATGAGCCGGAGTTCGGTTTGTACATGCCCTATATGGGTGGAAACGTCCGTTTCGACATTGAACATACGGAGGTAAAGGCCATTTACGATGGCGTGAGTCGTGATTATGTCATCACGCTCCCCAAGAATATGCGTAAGGAGGCCGGCGCAGAGGCGTATGTCTTGATTACTGCCTATGCCCTTCAGGTACCTTCGGCCGGTGGCATCTGGCACATCGAAGGTAAGAACGTCAAGGAGGACGTGAAACTCCAGATGCGTTTCGGAGCTGCGAGCAATGCCTCGTTCAGTCGAAACGGCGACATGGGTGTCGATAAACCCGATTGCTTCGACTTCACTCTTGACAAGTGTGTCGGCAATGACTATACGTTGGACGAGAAGTTGGCAACCTTCTCGCTGTCCTATGGCAAGGGTAGCAAACGTGGTGAGCGTCAAGTGTTTGGACAAGCCTCACCGTGTGTGCAGCTGGCTTTGGCCGAAGCGAAATCGTCGAAGGGACAGACCGTCCACTACTTGACGGGACAGTTCCCGTTGGACCAACCGACCCTCTTTGCCATCGGCAACAAGACCGACACGCTCTGTCCCTTGCAGACCATGTTGCTGGAGAGCGAGAGTGTGGCCTGTGCTTTGGTCGCCGACTACGAAGTGATGACACCCGACGAGATGATCAATCCGTTGGAATATGTCCTGCCGGCTGCTGCCAACGGCATCTGGGATGAGGCTCAGGGCGTTTGGCAACATGGCGCTATTGGTTGGCGAATCTCTTTGCCCGGTTGGCGTGCCGCCTATGTGGGCGACGTGATGGGTTGGCAGGATCGCCAGTTGCGTCACTTCCTCGGCTATGCCGCTTCGCAGATTGTCAACGTGACGGCGGACAAGTCGATACCGGTCTTGGACCCTGCCAAGAACAAGGCGCGTGCCACCGAGAAGATTGGTAATCCGATGTTTACGACGGGTTACATTGGCCGATATCCTAACAACGCCAAGAAGATCAACCATTACGACATGAACCTGGTCTTCATCGACGAGTTGCTTTGGCACTTGCGTTGGAGCGGAGACTTGGAAGAGGCTCGTGCATTCTGGCCCGTCATCAAACGTCACTTGGCGTGGGAAAAACGAGTCTATGACCCTGATAATGACGGTCTTTATGATGCCTACTGTTGTATATGGGCGAGTGATGGCCTCTATTATAATGGAGGTGCCGTGACCCATAGTTCGGCCTATAACCTGAGGGCCAACCGCGAGGCAGCCAAGATTGGTCGGTTGTTGGGCGACGTTGCTGCCGCCGAGCAGTATGCCGCTGAGGCTCAGAAGATTCAGCAAGCCATGGACCGAGAACTCTGGTTGGAGGACGAGGGCGTCTGGGCCGAGTGCAAGGATGCACATGGTTTGAAGCGTCAGCACAAGAACCCCGCGCTGTGGACGGTCTATCATGCCATTGATAGTGAGGTAGGTACGCCCGAACAACGTCGCCGCGCCGTGCAATGGGTGGAGCAGAACATCCCTCACATTGATGTGCGCGTGAACAATGATAATCGTTTCGATGGATTGCACACGTTGAGCACCACCAGTTGGCAACCTTATGGTTGGTCCATCAACAACGTGGCATTGGCCGAAGAGATGCACACCGCTCTGGCTTTTTGGCAAGCCGGTTGCGCCGACGAGGCATACCGACTCTTCAAGGGAGCTTTGGTCGATGGTATGTACCTGGGTCGCAGTCCTGGCAACATAGGTCAGATTTCTTACTATGATGCCGCTCGTGGCGAGTGCTATCGCGACTTCGGTGACCCCGTGGGCATCACCTGCCGCACGTTGGTACAGGGTCTGATTGGCATCCAGCCCGATTTCCTGTCGGATGTGTTGACCCTTCGTCCGGGATTCCCGTCGGCTTGGGACGGCAAGGAGGTCTCTTTCTCCAGTCCCGACTACGAGTTCCGACGTTCCTATCGAGGCGACACGGCCGTTTGGTTTTTTCAGGGACAAGGTTCTTTTGCTGAACGCTATGACAGTATTGTCCTGCATGTGTCGGGACCGTATGCTCTGGAGGGAGAATTGGCCGATGCGTCGGGCGTGAAAGTGGTTCGTGAAGAGCGAGTTCCGTTGTCCGCTGCGACGCCAAGGACCGCACCCGAGGAGTTGGAGGTCAAGGCTTCGGATTGCCTCTATACCGACCCCAATACGTTGGATTTCACGACGATGACTCCCGTACCGGGCATTGCCAAGAAGCACAACCTCAAGGTGGCTGATATTTTCCACCAGACGTACCTCTACAAGGGGGACAAGATGCAGCGCGTCACGTTGCGCATGCCTCTGCATGGTATGGGCGAATGGTGTCATCCAACGGATACTTTCGCCGTGAGCAATGCCTTGGGTCTGAAAGCCGCCTTCACTTCGCAATGGAAGAACTTCCCGAACAAGTTGACCTTCAAGTTGCCGAAACAGGCAGGCAAGAGGCTGTTCCTCAAGATGGTAGGTACCACCAACCCGATGCAGAGTCGCATTGCCAATGGTATTTTGCGCGTACGTTATGCCGACGGTACGCAGCAGGAACTGGTGTTGGAGAACCCCGTCAACTGGTGGCCTATCGAACAAGACTTGGTGCAGGGACTGCCGTCGTTCTACCTCAAGAGTTTCCAGAACGACGTGGAACCGCCCTATCGTATGAGTCTGGCCACAGGCAAGTTCTATAAACCTGCCGCCAATCGCATCAACGCCGCCACGGAAGGTGGTGCCGCCACGTTGATCGAGTTGAAGTTGGACCCAAAGAAGGTGCTCAAATCCTTGGAGTTGGAATGTTTGTCCAATGACATTGTGATGGGTATCATCGATGCTTACATACAACCGTAATCGCCCCAAAATGATTCTGGAGTCCTCGATGAATGCTTCTGTGGATGCGTTTCCGTCGATTGTCTCCTATAATTTAAATAATGTGTGAGGGAAAATTACTGAATTCCCTCTGTAGATTTGAATAAAATGCTTGGGAGAGACTTGATTCTTTCCCTCTAAAAAAGAAATGATTATGAACAGATTGCTTCTTGCTCTCTTGCTGCTGATCGGTAGCGTGGCAGAAAAGTCGGTTATTCAAGCAGCAGAACCTGTGCCAGTGCCTGCTTTCCCTGGCGCAGAAGGTTTTGGACGTTATACTCACGGTGGACGTGGGGGTAAGGTATATCATGTGACTACCTTGGAGGATAATGAACAGGAGGGTTCCTTCCGTTATGCCTGCACCCGTAAGGGGGCACGTATCATCGTCTTCGATGTGTGTGGAACCATCTATTTGAAGTCGCAACTCAATGTGAACAATGACAGTTGCACCATTGCTGGTCAGACCGCTCCGGGCGATGGCATCTGCATTGCCGACTTCCCATTCTGTATTCGTGCCGACCAAGTCATCGTGCGCTATATGCGTTTCCGTTGTGGCAACCGCACCGTCAAGAAACAGGAGGGTGACTCCTTCTCGGCCATGGACCACAAGAACATCATCGTGGACCATTGCTCCATGTCGTGGTCGGTGGATGAGGCCTGTTCCTTCTATGGTTGTACCAACAGCACTTTGCAGTGGTGCATCATTGCCCAGAGTCTGGTCAATGCCGGTCACAGCAAGGGTTCGCATGGTTATGGTGGCAACTGGGGTGGCTCGGGTGCTACTTTTGCCCACAACCTGATGGCCCATCATGCCAACCGTATGCCTCGTATGAATCCCCGTGTTCACACTCAGGCGGACGAACGTATGGACTTGAGAAACAACGTCTTCTACAACTGGGGTGGCGATGGTTGCTTCGGTGGCGAGGCGATGGATGTTAACATCGTCAACAACTATTACAAGCCAGGTCCTGGTACCATCCGTGGTGCCGACCGTATCGCCATGCCAGGCATCCGTACTACCGCCTATTGCGCTGTGACCGAGTGGAATGACGACCATACGCCTGCCAAGGGTAACCATTGGTTGAAAACTTGGCACCGTTGGGGTCACTTCTATGTCAAGGGTAACTTCAATTCCAAGTATCCTGCAGTGACCTCGAACAACTGGTTGTTGGGTATCTCCAAGCAGATTGCTACCAGCGGCAATGACGGTACCGCTACGCCTACCACGTTGGACACTATCCAAGCTCGTCGTCCAATGGTTTTCCCTTACACGACTACCTGGAGTGCCGAAGAGGCCTACGAGCGTGTGCTCTCCTTTGCCGGTTGCTGCAAAGTGACCTACAAGCACAAGAACGAAGAGGGTACCAAGGGTTATGCCTTGAGTTGGGATTCATACGACAAGACAATCATCGAGGATGTCCGTAATGGTGCTGCCACTTATACAGGTCGCGATTCTCAGAGTGGTCTGTTGCAGACTCCTGGTTTCATCAATACGCAGAGTGAAGCGGGAGGTTGGCCTGTGCTCGTAGCTACCAAGACCGAGATTGCCCGCGCTTCGTCCGACCGTGACAAGGACGGTATTCCGGATTACTACGAGAAGAACTACTTCGGTGGTAATGTCAACCCCAATGCTCGTTGCAAGGTGGCAGGTTACACCCAGTATACCAACATGGATTACTACTTGGCCCGCTTGTGTCAGGACTTCGTGACCAACTTCGTTTCGTCCGAATACACCGTTGGCAACTCGGCAGGTAAGTTTGAGGCCCTCGGCAACGAGACGGGTCGATACAGCTTCTAAACTATTATATAAACTATATGACTCAACGTACGCTTGTCATTTTGAAACCCAGCTGCCTGATGCGCGGACTGGTAGGAGAGGTTACACAACGCTTCGAGCGTAAAGGTTTGCACCTGTGTGGCATGAAGATGTGCCAACTCACCGATGCTCAACTCTCGGAACATTATGCACATCTGGCTGGCAAACCTTTCTTCCAGCAGATCAAAGATGCCATGATGATTACTCCTGTCATCGTCTGCTGCTACGAGGGTATTGATGCGGTCGATGTGGTTCGTGCCCTGACGGGTTCTACCAATGGTCGAAAGGCTGCTCCTGGCACTATTCGTGGCGACTATTCGATGTCCTTCCAGGAGAATATCGTCCATGCCAGTGACAGTGTGGAGAATGCGGCTGTCGAGGTGGCACGCTTCTTCCAACCCGAAGAGTTGTTTGACTATGAAATGCCTTTGCGTCAGTTTACCTACGCTGCCGACGAAGTATGAGCCGCAAGATAGCGATAATCAACGATATATCGGGTTATGGCCGTTGTTCCATATCGGTCATCTTGCCCATTATCAGTCACTTAGGCGTACAGGGTTGTCCGTTGCCAACGGCTATCTTTTCCAACCATACGGGTTTCCCGTCGTTCTATTGTCAGGACTTCACCGACCACATGCCGGCCTACATTCGGGAGTGGAAGAAGCTGGATTTGCAGTTCGATGGCATCATGACCGGTTTCTTGGGTTCCGCCAAGCAGATCAGCATCGTCGAGGATTTCTTCCAGCAATTCGCTACCTCCAAGACGTTGGTTCTTGTCGATCCTGTCATGGGCGACAATGGTCATATCTATCCCACCTACACAGAGAAACTCTGTCGGGAGATGCGACGACTCATCGCCTATGCCGACATCATCACCCCTAACTTGACCGAAGCCTGTTTCCTGACGGGAACACGCTATCACGCCTCGGGTTGGCGACATGCCGAACTGGAAGCGTTGGCCAAGCGCCTCTTGGACATGGGCGCTAAGAAGTTGGTTATCACGGGCATCCACATGGGCAACGATAGTATCGGCAATGTCATCGCCAGTCAGGAGAATGACACGGTGGTCTATCAGCGTCAGTTGCAAGTGGAACATACGCGGTCGGGCACAGGCGACGTTTTTGCCGCCATTCTGGGAGCCGATGCCGTCAACGGAGTCGATTTCGAGTCGTCGTGCCGCCGTTCTAGCAAGTTCGTCCGCCAATGCCTGTTGGAGACCTTCAAGACCGATTCGACCTATAATACGGGAATTGACTTCGAGTCGCAACTCTATCGGCTGAAGGTTCGATGATTTAGATTGGCTAAAGCCTTAAAACTATGAATATTTCTGCATTCCTTGCCGAACACGATATCCGACCCACGGCGGGACGTATCTTGGTGTGGCGCTCGTTGCTCACCTTCGATTACGTTTTCGCCATTGCCGACTTGGAAGGAGTACTGCCTACGGTCGATCGCAGTACGTTGTTCCGCACCCTTACCCTTTTTGTGGAACATGGACTGCTCCAGACCGTCGATGATGGAAGCGGACAACAGAAGTATTGTCTGCACACGCATCGGCACGTGCATCTCACCTGTTCCATTTGTGGCAAGACAATCTGTATGGAGAATGTAGAAATCCCCGAAGTGCCTGTTCCTGAGGGCTTTGAGGTGCGACATGTGAGTTATGTTATTCAAGGAGTTTGCGCCCATTGCGCACATCGGTATGTCGATGGCCATGCGGCCGAGTGCTGTTGTCACAACCATTGAGTAGATAAAAGGAGAGGGGAACCCATCGGGTTCCCCTTAATCAATCCCAAGCCTCGGGTTCTCCTTAATCCCAAGCCTCCAGTTTGTCACTTTCTTCGGGCATTCGGTCGCGATGGAAGTGCGGCAGATGGTGTTTGTGAAGTTGAGACTTGTAGTCGTCCAATAGGAATCGGACTTTCGGGAAGAGGGCTGTGATAGCCACCAGGTTGAGGATGGTCATGAGAGCCATGGCCAAGTCAACGAACGAAAAAGCCGTCTGTAGGTCAACGAGAGAACCTACCATGATGACACCACCCGTGAAGACACGCAAGAGAAAAATGTATCGTTTCCTTTTGGTTATGAATCGGATATTCGTCTCGCCATAGAAATAATTGGCGATGATGGTGCTGTAGGCAAACAGGAAGATGGCCGCCGTGATGAAATAGCGACCCACGCTACCTATTTCGGCTTCCAGCGCCTCGGCGGTAAGCAGGATACCATCCTTGCCGCAATCGTATTTTCCCGAAATGATGATGATGAAAGCGGTGCAAGAGCATATCACGAGCGTATCCATAAAGACACCGAAGGCTTGCAGAAGTCCTTGGTTCACAGGATGTTCCGTGTCGGCAATGGCAGCCGCATTGGGAGCACTTCCTTCGCCCGCCTCGTTGCTGAACAGGCCACGTTTCACACCTTGCATCACCGCCACACCGACGCCGCCGCCCGCCACTTCGCGAATGCCCCAGGCATCGGCCAGAATGACCTCAAAGACATTCGGTAACTTCGTGATATTGACCGCGATGATATACAGCGCCAATGCCACGAACCCCAACGCCATGAACGGCACGACTATCGATGCGAAATGTGCAATACGACGAATGCCGCCGAAGACGACCAGCAGGGTTGCCACGGTGAGGACGATACCTACCGTCACTTTTCCGACCTGGAAGGTGTCGGCAATGCTGTCGCACAACGTGGTCGATTGGACCACTTGGTTGGCCAAGGCAAAGGTCAAGGTTATCAGGATGGCAAACAATATGCCCATCCAACGATGCCCCAGTCCCGTTTCCATGTAGTAGGCGGGTCCGCCATGAAAAGAATCTTCGCCCCGCCGTTTGTAGAGTTGCGCCAACGTCGATTCGACGAATGCCGTCGCCGCACCCAACACCGCCATCAGCCACATCCAGAACACCGATCCGGGTCCGCCAACGAAGATGGCACTGGCCACACCGGCCAGATTACCGGTGCCCACGCGACTGCTCAGGGCTACGGCAAAAGCCTGGAAAGCACCGATTTCGCCCTTCTTCGGTTTGAGGAAAAGGATGCGGAGCATCTGCCGTAACATCCTGAATTGCACGAACTTCAGTCGTATGGTAAACCACGTTGCGCATGCCACCAGCAAGGCAATGACCAGCAACCATACGTACCCGTTCACAGTATCGATCACTTCAATGATTCCGTTCATATCTTAAACTTCGGAGGATGAGACTTGACTGTTATAAACCCTTGATTCACTTCAATATCCACTTCCGCCCCCCCTTTACGTAGAGTTGGTTGGGCAATAGACCCCCCTGGCCGATGCGTCTGCCCGTCAGATCGAAAATCTCCTGCGGCAGAGAGTCGCTTTCATGCAGTTCGTCGATGCCCGAAACCTCCTCCTGGTGGTCATCTCGGTTGGTCAGATAGAGTTTGTCGATGTAGAGCGGCGTACCTCCCATGCTCCAGAAGCCGGCGATGTAGATGTGCGAGGGGTTCACTTTGACCGACGAGACACTGCCATTGATGGTGCGGTACATATTTTGCAGACGTACGACGATGGTGGTGTTTCGTTGGAAATTGTTCTCGTAGCACGAGGTCCAATAGTTGTTCTCGTCGAACATGCGGAACGACCAGTTGCTGTCGGCTGGCGTTTTCTTGAGTTTGATGACCAGATACTTCCATTGTGAGAGGTCCAATCCGTTGCTGAACTTCCATCCACCGAAGCCGTATCGACCCGTGATGAGACAACCCTCGCTGGCTGCGAAAGAGCCTGTCTCCCAAATACTTGGGTTGAAGGGCGCATTGGTCGATGGGAAGTAGAGCGTCTTGAGCGCCAGCGAGTCCTCGAACTGCCAGTCGGGGTCGGCATACTCCTTGAACCAACGGTAGATGGGGCGCGGACAAGCCTCCGGGTCGGTCAGGAAGGTCTTTCCGTCCGGAATCGAGTCAACGTATTTGGCCAGATGTTCCGGCCCCGTGAAGAGCATCCACGACACATTGCCCGTCTTATCCATGATGTACTTGAAGTTGGCACCGAAGCCGACACCACCTGCCACGCCCGTGGTGGCTTTGCCCCACGAGCAGTTGTAACTCTTTGGCGCCCAGTCCATTTCGGTCACCAGGATAGGGGCAATCTGAGCCACGGGAGCTACCTGCGTGTCCCAACCTGCCTGGAATTCGGCATAGCCGGCGCCCTTGGTGACCACTCCTTGCTCCACGCTGCCACCGTCGGCCTCACTGTCCGACCCGTACCAGCCTGGATAACAGTGCACTGCATATCCGATGTTCTCGCCCTGAATGGGGTATTTGGCATAGCCCGCATATTGCGACTGATAGCCCAACCCCGGTACCCAGAGGATGTTGTTGGCACCACAATGGCGGATGCTGTCCACGATGGCCTGGAAGTATTTGGTCATGTTCTTGTTGCTTCCGTCGCTCCACGAGGTGTATTGACCATCCGTGCCGAGGATGTTGACCGGTTCGTTGGCCAACTCGAACATGATGTAAGGGTTGTTCTTCAACTTCTTATGACTTGCCACGATGCCCCACACCTTGAGCAGGTATTTCTGGTAGGCATCACCGATGGCAATCTCCTTGGGGCACACTCCAGGTGGACGCATCACGACGTAGAGGCCTCGCTGGTTGGCATAGGTGGCCATCGGGATGAACACCTGGTCCAGATAGGTCTTGAACCGATTCACGTCGAAGGCCGAGATATCCTCTTCGCCCGTAGTCTGTTTGCCTGGTGTGTTGCTCCAATATGGGTCCATGTGCAGGCGCAACCAGTTCATCTCCCATCCGGCTTTCTGAATCTTGACGATGAGCGACTTGTTGTAGTAGAGGCATTGCTGGACATTGTAGTTGGTCCACTGGCTGCCCTGTTCGTTGAACCACGGGCTGTAGGTTTGTCCGAAGCCGTGCAGGTTGACGTGGTTGCCCAATGTGTCGCACAACCAGCGTCCCTCAATGTGCAGAGGCGACATGTCTTGTGCCGCACTGCCTGCCACCGTGGCGAGGAAAAGGAAAAAGAGTAAGAGTCTTCGCATACTTATTTAAATAGGTATTCTTTTTAGAAAGGCTGTGCAAAGATAGTGTTTTTTTCCGATATTTCGTGTCCGAAACCTATCAATTCCTTATATTTTTGAAACATAGACCCTCGTTACGGCCTATTTGCTCTCCCGTTGGCAGGCATTCTTCCGCTTTTCTCCGATTTCGTCGTGAAAGTCCGAAAATCTGTGCAATAAATACTGATTTTTGTTGCGCAGTTGAATTTTTCGCCTTAAAAAACGCTTTTTAGGGCAGAAAAATAAATAATTTTCGTTGTGCAATCGTTTTTTGTGCTAAACAACATATAGAAATATTTGGAGGCAAACGAATTTTGCCCTATCTTTGCAACACCTTAAAGAAATAACCATGAATGTTTAGCCCAAATGTTATCAAAGTGATTTTACCTTATTTCGATTGCCAATTAAAATGAAAAGCACTGTAAATGTAAAAAAGGGGAAGACGTAAGTCATCCCCTTTTTTACATATGCTTTCTTTCCAATGGTGCATTCTCCTCTATCCGACGTTCCACTCTCCACCATCCGTTGCTACTCCCTTCACCCTACGTTCATCCAATATTCAGGAAGTCACGAGGTGTGCCTGAGGTACGCCTCAGGTTCCCCACAGGTCCCTAGTTTTAGGGGAGCTGCGGGGGACCTGAATGAAATCTGCGTACCTCCTTATGCCTTGCTGAATATGGGATGAGCGTAGTGTCAGCGTTGGGTGGGCGTTTCGAGCAAAAAAAATCTGGGGCTGAATGTTGTTCAAATGAAGGAAATTCATTATCTTTGCGCCGACAAAATTACTTTTTCCCTGACACCGATGCAGTATTTCTCCAATCTCTGCATTTATTGGGTGTATTGACTTTCTTTGTGAATACATACTGTAGAATAACAACATAACTTATTTACATGAAAAAAAGAATCACACTTGGGCTTGCTGCTGCTCTGACCATGAGCACGGTAGCTTTCGCTCAGCCCGAACCGGGCACGTTTTCCATTACGCCGAAAGTCGGTCTTTCGATGACCAATATGTTGGACGAAGTAGCTGATGAAATGGTGTTCGAATTTGTAGAATTGGATGGCTATAATCATTTTTATGGTTGTCGTGCGGGCGATGATATCAAGTATCGTTTGGGTTTTTCGGGTGGAGTCGATTTCCAGTGGCATCGAAGTGAAAGATGGGCTTTCGTGACGGGCTTGGATTATAGTCTTCAGGGTTGCCGCTTCGAGCATGAATATCATCGTCCAGATCTTCTCGGTAATCCGGCATTAACATTCGTTTCTTGGGACGAAAAGGATGTGCGAATCAATCTGCATTATTTTTCCGTCCCTATCATGGCAAAACTGTATTTGGGTCACGGTTTCGCCCTCAATGGCGGTGTTCAGGTGGGTTGGCTCTGGCGTGCTTACGAAAAGCATCATGTGGACTTCGTGCTCGATAAGGGAGGCGACCATTATATTGTGTCAGGTGCAGGAGATTTTGAACAGACCGTTGAAGCCGGAAAGTTGTACGGCAAGGACATTAACGAAAAGATAACGGATCAGTATCATCGTGTCAATATCGAGATTCCAGTCGGCTTCTCGTATGAATATGGACCTTACGTGGCAGATGTCCGTGCCAAGATAGGAACCAATGACATTGCCGATTATGGTGATGCAAAGGTGCGTAACATCAGTTTCGTCTTCTCGCTGGGTTATCGATTTGATTTTAAGATTCGCTAAATTTGATTAAACTATGAAAGCAATATTGTTCGGAACATTCTGCCTGTTGAGCACCTTGGCCGTGGCTCAACCTCAACCTGGAACCTTCTCGGTCACTCCCAAGGTGGGCGTGAACTTCAACAAGTGGAGTGGCGACCTCAGTGACGGAAACATCATAGGCGTGCTTGACATGGATGCCTATTATAATTATCAGGAGTTGCATAAAGACGATAAAACGCAGGGGGAGGTGCCGGAATCTGTCTATTACAATGAGATGCAGCAGGAATTCAGGAAACATACCTATAAAGTCGGATTCTCGGGCGGCGTCGATTTCCAGCATCAACTGACCAAGCACTGGGCGGTGACGTATGGGTTGAACTACAGTTTCAAGCAATCCGGCTATAAGAACTCGCCCGATATGACGGTGTATCTTCGTGACCCGCAATTCGACTTCAAGACCAACTCCTTCGGCTATAAGATGCACTATTTTCAGATGCCTGTGATGGTGAAAAGATATCTCTATCAAGGTCTTGCATTGAGCACTGGCGTGCAGTTCTGTTTCCTGCGTCAGTCCTATCGGGAGTATGAAGGTCAATTCAAGTTGGACAAAACGGGCACTTATTCCGTCAGGGATGAATTGTATGATATGTTATACCTGTATGGCAGCTATGAACAGGGCCGTTGGTATGACTTCGAGAACGAACTCCGTATTTCGGAGGACTTCGAGCGGTTGGATGTTGCCATCCCTATTAGCCTGTCGTACGAAGTGGGACCACTGGTGACCGATTTCCGTTACGAACTTGGGTTGCGGAACTTGATTGATACCGACGAAGTGAAGTCGCGTAACCGTACCTTTGTCCTGAGCATCGGCTATCGATTTGACCTGTAAGGCATCGGCTATCCTGTTGTCTCCCTTGCGTTTATGCCTTCTCCCTATCGCTCGCACGATTCCGGCCACGATTACTATGGTGTCGGGACCTACCTCATCACGTTAGTCGTGAGTGGGCGCAATCCGCTGTTGGGTCGTTTGGCGGGTGATGCCGTTCGCCCCGAGGTGCAACTGTCGGAGATAGGTGCGATGGTCCGCGACGCGTGGCTCTCGATACCAGCCAAGGCAGCGGAGCACGGCAACCAGGTGCGCGTTTTGGCCAGCGTCTGCATGCCCGACCATTTCCACGGCGTGATCGAGGTGCTTGCGCCCATGCAATGGTGCCTGGGTGACATCATGCAGGCATTCAAGGCGGCGTGCACCTCCCGTTGGCAAGAGAGGCGAGGGCTGCAAGAGAAAGCGGCGCGATGTGACAGCGAGGGCGCTCTCGTCAGGCTTCTCTCCAAGCGTCAGCGTGAGGAGTATTATGCCTTGATATATAGGCAGCAGCGTCCCCTCTTCGATGCCAACTATGACGATACCATCTGTCTGGATGCACGGCATCAGGCGGCGATGATTGCTTATGTGAACGACAACCCGAGGCGGGCATTGCTGCGAAGGCAGTTGCCCGACGTGATGCAACGTAGCCTCCGGGTGCAGATTGGAGAGCGCTGTTACGGCACTTTCGGCAACCTCTTCTTGCTTCGATGGGCGCGGAAGATACAGGTCTTCTGTCATCGGCGGCATCCTATCAGTCGGTTGCCTTACGAGACGACCGACGACTATGCACGCGAACGTGAACAATGGGAGAGAGCCATCCTGACGGGTGCCACGGTGGCAGTCACACCCGGCATCTCTCGTGGCGAATTGCTCTTCAAGAACGAGTGCCTGGAACGGGGTTTTCCCCTCATTCATATACAGAAAGAACCTATCAACGCCTATTGGAAACCCGAGAAACAACGGTTTGATGCTTGTGCCGCCGGTAGTTTACTCATCCTGGCACCGTGGGGCTTGGACGATATGCATGCCGTGAGAGGAATCCCTGCTGCTTCCGACTTCAGCCGTTTCCATAACCTCAACCACCTGGCTGCTGAAATCTGCTCTTTCCAAGGAGAAGCGAGGATTCTGGGGAATAATTGACAACACAATTGATAATTGATAAGGTAATTAGTAATTTGTAATTAGTAATTATCCAATATAAACAAAAGAAGCCGCACCCAAAAAGGATGCGGCTTCATTATATACAGTTGTATTTATTACCTAGTACTTGGTACTTTGTAACTTTGTACTTCGGAATTATTCGCCCTTGATGGCAGCAACGCCTGGGAGAACCTTACCCTCGATAGCCTCCAAGAGAGCGCCACCGCCGGTAGAGATGTAAGAAACCTTGTCGGTCAAACCGAACTTGGTGCAGCATGCAACAGAGTCACCACCACCGATGAGGGAGAAGGCACCAGCCTTGGTAGCCTCGGCAATAGCCTCACCGATAGCCTTAGAACCAGCGGTGAACTCGTCGCACTCGAAGACGCCAGCAGGACCGTTCCAGAGGATGGTCTTGGCACCCTTGATGGCAGCAGCGAAAGCCTTCTGAGCTTCAGGACCTGCGTCGAGACCCTCCATGCCGGCAGGGATAGCGTTGGATGGATAGTTGGCAATCTTAGCACCAGCCTTAACGGTCATGGTAGCGAAGTCGAGGCCATCGCAGCAAACGGCATCAGGAGCCATGACGAGCTCTACGCCCTTCTCCTTGGCCAACTTCTCGACGTTGAGAGCAACATCGAGCTTGTCCAACTCGACGATAGAGTTGCCGATCTCACCACCGTGAGCCTTGGCGAAAGTATAGGTCATACCACCACAGAGGATGAGCTTGTCAGCCTTGCCGAGGAGGTTCTCGATGATGCCGATCTTAGAAGAGACCTTAGAGCCACCCATGATGGCAACGAAAGGACGCTTGATGTCGCCGAGGACAGCGTCAACGGCAGCAACCTCCTTCTCCATGAGGAGACCGAGCATCTTGTCGTCAGCACCGAAGTAGTCGGCGATGACAGCAGTAGAAGCGTGCTTGCGGTGAGCGGTACCGAAGGCATCCATGACGTAGCAGTCAGCGTAAGAAGCGAGCTTCTTGGCGAATTCCTTCTGCTTAGCCTTCATTTCCTTCTTGGCAGCCTCGTATGCAGGATCTTCCTTCTCGATACCTACTGGCTTACCCTCCTCTTCTGGATAGTAACGAAGATTCTCGAGCAAGAGGACCTCACCTGGCTTGAGGGCAGCAACCTCAGCGTCTGCGTTGGCGCAATCGGCAGCAAACTTAACCTCCTTGACACCGAGAGCAGCAGCAACTGCACCAGTGATCTGACCCAAGCTCAATTCGGGCTTCTTCTTGCCCTTTGGCTTGCCCATGTGGCTCATGATGATGAGTGCGCCACCCTTCTCGAGAATGAGTTTGAGGGTAGGAACAGCACCACGGATACGGGTGTCATCGGTGATTTTACCATCCTGAATAGGTACATTGAAGTCCACACGAACAATGGCCTTCTTGCCTTTGAAATCGTAATTCTTAATTTCCATTGTATTTTTAAATTAAAAAGGGTTTTAATGTTAGGGAATATGAAAGGAAGACCCCCTCCCGACCTCCCCGAGGGGAGGAGTTTCGGCTGCTCGAAGAGGGTTTTGAACCCATCTTTTTGCTGCGAGAACCCCGATGGGAGGAGTTTTCTCTGTAGGCTTTGACTGGGTCAAAGCAGCTCCTCAATCTTTGCTTCGATGTCGGCTTGCGAGGTGATACCCACGAACTTGTGCTTCACTTCACCGTTCTTGAGGAAGAGAAGGACAGGGATGTTGCGGATGTTGTACTCGGGAGCTAAATCTTCGTTGTCATCGACATTGTACTTGCCAATGATGGCTTTGCCTTCATACTTTTCTGCCAGTGCTTCGACAATAGGAGCCATTCGTTGGCAGGGACCGCACCAAGTGGCCCAAAAATCAATCACTACCAACTTGTCACCTGCGATCAACTCAGGTGCGTTCTGATCGGTAAACTGCATCGCCATAGTGTAAAATTTTTTTACATAAACGCTGCAAAGATAACTATTTTTTGCTCAAAATCAAATTTTTCCTTACTATTATTTGCAATTCATAAAAAAAAGCTGTATTTTTGCGCTGTCAAATTTTCAATTGACACGATAGTTGCAAACAACAAAAACATTTAGTAACAAAAACAGCTTGATAACCATCGTGTAAATTGGAAAGGTTATGAAACAAGGCTATCCAAAAACGTTTAATTTCTTCTGTTTTAAGAATGATTAAGCTCGGAAAATATAACGAATTGGAAATCGTCCGTCAAGTCGATTTCGGAGTTTATCTGTCAGATGGCGAGGGTGTCGAGATACTGATGCCTAAACGCTATGTGCCTGCCAATGCTAAGGTGGGAGATAAAGTCCGCAGTTTCGTCTATCAGGACAGTGAGGCACGCCTCATTGCCACCACCGAGCAACCATACGCCCAGGTGGGGGAGTTCGCTTCCCTACAGGTACAGTCGGTCAATCAGGTAGGTGCCTTTGCCGACTGGGGTACGTCGAAGGAGTTGCTCATACCTCACCGAGAGCAGGCCAAAGAGATGGAGGAAGGGCACCGTTACATTGTCCACATCTATATAGATGACAAGTCGGGCCGCATTGTCGGCTCTGCGAAGTTGGACAAGTTCCTCGACAACGTACCAGCCACCTACGAGCGCAATCAGGAGGTGGACGTCTTGGTGTGGAAACCTACGCCGCTGGGCTACAAGGTCATCATCGAGAACACGCACACCGGCATGATCTATTCGAACCAGATCTTCCAGCCTGTGCATGTGGGCGAGCACTTGCGTGCTTGGGTCAAAGAGGTGCGCGAGGACGAGAAGATTGACCTCATGCTGCAACCGATGGGCTTCCGCAATGTCATTGACAGTGCCGAGGCACAGGTGCTGAGGGCTTTGCACCTGCGTGGTGGGTTCCTGACCCTGACCGACAAAAGCGACCCGGCTGAGATTGCCGAGGTGCTGCAAATGTCGAAGAAGAACTTCAAGAAGGCCGTGGGCGCTCTCTATAAGCAGCAGCGCATCACGCTGGAAGACAATGGAATACGGCTGACGGACGAGGGCGAGTAACATCCCCTCAGCCGCCGACTTAAATCTAAATCATTTACAGGGCATTTCGAGACAGAGAGTTTTAAATATATATATGTATAACATTACTAATAAAGATGAATCATTATGATTGAACTGCATGGTATTCAGAAGACTTACCAGTCGGCCACCCCGCTCCATGTGCTGAAAGGCATCGACCTGCACATTGCTGAAGGTGAACTGGTGAGCATCATGGGTGCGTCCGGATCGGGCAAATCTACCCTGCTCAACATCTTGGGCATCTTGGATGACTACGACGAAGGTAGTTACACGTTGGCGGGTACGCTCATCAAGAACTTGAGTGAGACGCGTGCCGCCGAGTTGCGAAACAAACTCATCGGCTTTGTGTTCCAATCGTTCAACCTCATCACTTTCAAGAACGCGATGGAGAATGTGGCGCTTCCTCTTTATTACCAAGGGGTGAGCCGCAAGAAACGTAATGCCATGGCGTTGGACTATCTGGAGATGATGGGTCTGCGCGACTGGGCTGACCACTATCCGAGCGAGATGTCGGGCGGACAGAAACAGCGTGTGGCGATAGCCCGCGCCTTGATTGCCCAACCCAAGATCATTCTGGCGGACGAACCGACGGGCGCCCTCGACTCCAAGACCACCCAAGAGGTGATGGACCTCTTGAAACGGGTGAACCGTGAACAGGGTAAGACCATCATCATCGTGACACACGAGAAAGAGATTGCTGACCAGACCGACCGACTGATACACATCAAGGACGGCTTAATTGTGGAGTAGGCCTATGTGGTTGGATAATTTTTCGGAAGTTTATGTCTCGATGAGCCGCAACAGGTTGCGCATCGCCCTGACTGGCTTCAGCATTGCGTGGGGCATCTTCATGCTCATCGTTCTGCTGGGGTCGGGCAACGGATTGCTGAATGGCGTGACCTCCAACTTCGGTTCGATGGCCATGAACAAGGTTTCACTCTATTCGGGGTGGACTTCCAAAGACTATAAGGGATTGCCGAAATACCGAGAAATTCACCTGGAGGAGTCGGACATCGAGTTCCTGCGGGAGAAGTTCAAGGACAATGTGGACAAGATTTATCCGGTTTTTTCCACGTCGGGCAAGCTCTCCTACGGTCAGGAGTATGTCAATACGGGCGTCAACGGTATCGTCCCTGGCTATCTGGCCACCATCGGTTATAAGATCCTCGATGGCCGAGACATCAATGAGATGGACTTGCGCGAACGACGTAAGGTGTTGCTCCTCACCGAGAAGACCTCAGAACTGCTCTTTGGCGACAAGCTGCATCACCTCGGTCAGTGGGTCAACCTGGCAGGATTGTCCTATCAGGTAGTAGGTTATTATAAAGGAGAGAGTACCCGTTCCAGCGAAGATGCTTATGCTCCTCTTTATACCATAGGCAGTATCTATCATCCCGATGGTCACTATGACCATATTCAGTTGATAGTAAGTAACCTGGAGACATCGGAAGCCAATGAGGAGTTCAATAAAGCCATCCGTGAGGTGATGAGCCGTCGAAAACAGTACGACTCCACAGACCGTCGTGCCCTGTGGGTGTGGAACGACTACGAGGACTACATTCAGACGCAGACGATATTTGAAGGTCTGAGGGTGTTTATCTGGATCATCGGATTGGCCACGTTGATAGCTGGTGTGACGGGCATATCGAACATCATGCTCATCACCGTCAAGGAGAGGACGCATGAGTTCGGCATCCGCAAGGCCCTGGGCGCCCGTCCCCGTCAGATTGTTTCGTTGGTATTGTTGGAGGCTGTAGCCATAACCTTGGTGTTTGGTTATATCGGCATGTTTTTCGGCATCGGTCTGACGCAGTTGGTCGATTATTTCCTGGACCAGCAAGTCAAGATGGCGGCTGCCTCGGGATCGGAGAATCCTACGGTGTTCCTTAATCCTACGGTCGATTTGGGCATCATCATAGCTGCTACGCTGGTGATGGTTGTGGCGGGTGTCATCGCTGGTTATGTGCCAGCCAAGCGTGCCGTAAGTATTAAACCGGTGGAAGCTTTGGCTGCCCAATAAATTACTAAAAAACAAGACTATGCAAGAACTTTGGCAAGAACTTTGGTTGACTATCAGGCGCAACAAGTGGCGCTCTTTTATGACAGCCTTCGGCGTGTTCTGGGGTCTGCTGATGCTTATTCTCCTGGTCGGTTTCGGTCATGGCATCTTCAACGGCATTGTCGGTCAATTGGATGTCGTTCCTTCGAACTCGATGTTCTTTGGCGGCAGCTATACCTCGATGTCGTACAAGGGCTTCGGCAAAGGTCGTTATGTGCAGATAGATAATGTGGATATGGAGTTGCTCGAGACCTGTTTGGGAGATCGGTTGCAATATCTCACTCCCATCAATTTTGCGGGCTCCAAGACCCTCTGTTACGAGGACAATAAGTATGACAGTCAGGTGATGGGTACCCGTCCCTGCTATAAGGATGTCATGCCCCAGAAGTTGATTTATGGACGTTATATCAATGACATCGATGTCATGGAACATCGTAAGGTCTGTGTGATTGGCATTCAAGCCTATGAGTCACTCTTCCCGTGTGGGGGAGACCCCACGGGCAAGGTCATCAAGGTGGGCAACATCTATTATACGGTCATCGGTGTGGTCAAGAAGTTGTCGGACATGATTAACATCGGTACAGATATCAACAAGAGTCTGGTACTGCCTATCACGACCGAGCAATTTGCTTACAACCAACGGAACTATTTGGATATCATGGGTGTGACCCTGAAAGACAATTACCCTGTTTCGGATTGGGAAGATCGTATCTTGGGTTACTGCAAGGAACATCACTTCGTGCATCCGGATGACAAGGCGGCTTTCTGGAATTTCAACCTCTCGGAGATTAAAGGTATCTTTGACAACCTCTTCTTGGGCATCAATATCCTGCTCTGGATTGTTGGATGCGGATCTCTGTTGGCGGGTCTGATCGGTATATCGAACATTATGTTGGTCACGGTCAAGGAGCGAACTCAGGAAATCGGCGTGCGCCGTGCCTTGGGTGCCAAACCTCTCACCATTCTGACCCAGATCATGGCAGAGAGCATCACCCTCACGTCCATTGCTGGTGTGGCAGGCTTGATGTTGGGCGTCTGGATTTTGGCATTGGTCGATACTATCCAGAAGGCACAACCGCCTACCAATGAAGGCTTCTCGATGCAGAGTCCGCAGATTCCCTTCTCCATCGCCATCTCGGCCATGTTGGTCATCATCATCGGTGGTGTCTGGGCAGGATGGATGCCTGCCAAGCGCGCCATGAAGATCAAGGCGATCGAGGCGTTGAGAGAGGAGTAGAACGACCGCTACGACCCCCCTCCGTCTCCCCCCGAGGGGGAGGGATGGTCGCCCCGAATTGATAATTGACAATAGTCTTCTATCCATACTTTTATAAAAAAACATTGAATATTAACAAGAAAGCCCCTACGGAATCTATGTCGAAATAGATTTGAGACCGCATGGATAATCTCCTCCCCTCGGGGAGGTCGGGTGGGGGTCTTTATTTTACTTATCACTATATGAAAAAGTACTTCAAAATGGCAGGCTGGGCCCTGCTCGGTTTATTGGTTATTTACACCTTTTATTTCCTTTGGGCACAATCACAGCCTAAAGTCGTTGCCTACGAATTGCTCGCTCCTGAGGTGAGAGACGTGGTCAAGACCGCCGTGGCAAGCGGTAAGGTAGAACCCCGTGACGAGGTCAATGTCAAGCCTCAGATTCAGGGTATCATCACCGAACTCTATGTCGAGGCTGGTGACAAGGTGCGCAAGGGCGACCCTGTGGCCAAAGTGGCTGTCATCCCGGATATGAACTCTCTGAGCCGCGCCCAGAGTCAGGTGCGTACCTCTCAACTCCAGTTGGAAGAGCAGGAACGTGAGCACGCCCGTGTGGAGGCTCTCTATGCCAAGGGGGTTGTCTCGAAGGAGGAATTTGAACAGAGTCAAAACAACCTGCTCAAGGCTCAGGAACAGGCTCAGGCGGCGCAGGATGACCTGGACATCGTCACCGAAGGTATCAGCAAACGCGCCGGTACCATCAATACCACTATTGTGCGAAGCACCATTTCAGGTACTATCCTGGATGTGCCTGTCAAGATCGGTTCGTCGGTCATCAATGCCAACTCTTATAACGAAGGTACCACGGTCGTCACGGTGGCTGATATGTCGAAGATTATCTTCCGTGGCAATATTGACGAGACGGAGGTGGGTCGTATGCACGCAGGCATGGACATCAAACTCAGCATCGGTGCCATTCAGGGTACGACTCTCCCTGCCGTGTTGGAGTATATCTCACCAAAGGGTACGGAGAGCAATGGTGCTGTGCTCTTCGAGATCAAGGCAGCAGCTCATATTCCTGATACCATCATGGTGCGTGCTGGCTATAGTGCTAATGCTGAAATCGAATTGGCTCGTCGCTCCCAGGTGTTGACCATTCAGGAGACTGCCATCGAGTTCAAGGGTGACTCTACCTTTGCCTACAAGTTGACCTCAGCTCCCGAGGTGATGCCTCAGACCTTCGAACGCATTCCTGTGAAGGTAGGTATGAGCGATGGCATCTATATTGAGATTGAGAATGGTATTACGAACGAAATGAAACTTCGAGGCAATGAAAAGACTATGGAATAAAGTCCTATTGAGCGGCGTGCTGGCTACCGTCGCTACAATGGCTCAGGCGCAGACAATGTCGCTGGATGATTGCGTGAACTATGCTCTGCAACACAATAATACCATTATTCAGAGAACTCTTTCGGTGCAGAATCAAGAGGTTGCGTTGAACTCCTCCAAGATGAACTATCTGCCCAATGTGAGCGCCAGTGTCAGTCAGGGTTGGTCGTTTGGCCGTTCGACGGATATGAACACCAATTCGTACCGAAGCATCAATACTTCGTCCACCAATTTTGGGGTGAATGCCTATATGGATCTCTTTACGGGCCTCCGTACCGAGAACCAGATTAAAGCTGATAAGTTCTCCCTACAGGCCGCTTCGGCCAATTTGGAGAAGGCACGCAAGGATGTTGGCATCCAAGTGGCTACTTATTATCTGAATGCTCTTTACTATCGCGGTTTGACTAATGTGCAGCGTCGTCAGGTGGAGTTGGATTCGGTGGCTGTGCAGAATGCCCGTTCCCTGTTCGAGTCGGGCAAGAAACCGGAGTCGGAAGTGGTTTCGGCGGAGGCTCAATTGGCGGTGAGCATTCATAGTTTGACCGAGGCCATCGGCAATGAAACCATGGCTCGGTTGGACTTGATGCAGGCGTTGAACCTGGAGGGAGACGTGTCTAACTTTGCTATCATGGACATCGATACGACCAGGTTGGGTGCAGATGTGATGGCGGCTTCTCGTGTCTTTGCCAATGCCGTGGAACGTTATCCCTCCATCCTGGCAGCGAAGTATGAATTGGAGAGCAGCCAGTATGACTTGAAAGTGGCTCGTAGTGAATATATGCCTAAACTCTCGTTGAATGCGGGAATCAGTACAGGTTACCAATATATGTACAACGTCGGCAAACAACCCTCCTTCGGCAAACAGTTGGACAATAATCTCTATAAGTCCATTTCTTTGAGTCTCTCTATTCCTATTTTCGACCGCTTCAGCGCCCGTAATTCCATGCGCCGTGCCCGCCTGTCTATTGAGAGCCGTAACACCGCGCTCGTTGAAGCCCAGCAGAGTCTCAGCAAGGAGATTCAGCAGGCCTATTGGAATGCCATCAAGGCGCGCGACAACTATATATCGTCGCAGAAGGCCAATGCTTCGACAACACTTGCTTATCAATATGAGGCCGAGCGTTATGCTGCTGGTCGTGGTACCGCTTACGAACTGCAACAGGCAAGTTCGAAGATGCAGCGTGCTCAACAGGATGAGTTGCAAGGTAAGTACGAATTCCTGATGCGCCTCAAGATTCTGGAGTTCTATAATGCGGATTGAAAACGTCCGTAGATACAAAAAGATACCCGCGATGCCTGTTGTGAAGCATCGCGGGTATCTTTTCTATAGTGATGTATGTTTGCTCCTATGGGTGTGACAATCAGTCGATGAAACGTTTGGTTAAGCCACCGAACTCTTCGATGCGACGGTCGCGGAGGAAGGGCCACCAGCGGCGGACGTTTTCGCAACGTTTCATGTCGATATCGACCAAGAGAATGGTGGGTTCGGTGCCCGCTTCGGCAAGGAATTCGCCTTGCGGACCAGCCATGAAGGAGTGACCCCAAAACTGGATGCCGTTGGTTTGGTGCGATGGGTCTTCTTCCCAACCGGCACGGTTGACGGCAATGACGGGGAGGCCGTTGGCAACCGCGTGACCACGTTGAACGGTCTGCCAGGCACCGAGTTGGCGTTGCTTCTCTTCGTCGGTGTCACTGCTCTCCCAACCGATGGCGGTGGGGTAGATGAGAAGTTCTGCACCTTGCAATGCCATGAGACGGGCACTTTCGGGATACCATTGATCCCAGCAAACCTGTACGCCAAGACAACCGACCGATGTCTGGATAGGGTGGAAGCCCAAGTCTCCAGGCGTGAAGTAGAACTTTTCGTAGTAGGCAGGGTCATCGGGGATGTGCATCTTGCGATAGGTGCCAGCGATGCTACCATCCTTCTCAAACACCACCGCGGTGTTGTGGTAGAGGCCAGCTGCACGACGTTCAAAGAGACTGGTGACCAATACGATGCCGCATTCGCGAGCGATGTTGCCATAGAACTCGGTGCTGGGGCCCGGGATAGGCTCGGCCAAATCGAAGTTATTGGTATCTTCAACCTGACAGAAGTAGAGCGAGTTGTGCAACTCCTGAAGCACGACCAATTCAGCGCCTTGTTGAGCCGCCTTGCGGATGTCGGCAGCCAAGTCCTGTTTGTTCTTTTCTATATCAGCCGTCTTGGCTTGTTGGATGAGAGCAATTTTCATATTCTACAAGTAAATGATGAATGATTAGGCAGGTGTCCAAAAAAAATAGTCAATCTTGAACACCTACTTATTATAGTTGTCTGACCGGATGGTCAAAGTAAGTGTCGGGGTAGGGTTCGTCCGCCAGCGTGAAGTGCCACCATTCGCTTGAAAGCGGTTGGAAGCCGTGACGGAGCATGGCATTGCGGAGAATCTGTCGGTGAGCGAACTGCTCGTCGGTGAGGCGGACACCCGAAGGACTCTCGCCTTGCTTGGCAATGAAGCAACCTGTCGTGGGGTCGCCACAGAAGTCGGGGTGACTCTCTGGACCGAACCAATCGAACGTGCCGCCCATATCGAGTTCCTTCTCTGTATTCATGTCGAAAAGGGTAAGGTCGACCGTCGAACCACGGGTGTGGCCACTTTTTTCGATGATGTATTCCTGTTCGAAGAGGACACCCTTGTCTAAGTGAGGATAGAAGTACTGCTTCATGAGGGTGTCGTTGCGGTCGGCGGCCCATCGAACGAAGTGATTGACAGCACGTTGCGGGCGATAGGCATCGTAAATCTTCAAACGGTAACCCATGGCCATTACGTCATCGCTGACGGCTTTGAGGCTGTCGGCCGCCTGTCGGGTCAATAGGGCAACGGGTTGCTCATAACCATCGATGCGCGTGCCGACAAAGTTGTAAGTGCCATAATAGCGAATCTCCAAGATTACGTCAGGAACAACGTCGGTGATGTTGACGAACTGACTGAAGTCCTCAGAGGAAGAGTCTGTTTTGCACTCGGAAGTGGCGCAACTCTGTAGGACGATGCTACAACCGATGGCAAGCAGCATGGCGCAGCGTGTAAGTTTAGTCTTTTTCATAATCGTGTAGTATTAAGGTTAATATTTATGGGCGAAGCGAACTCAGGCAATCTGGATGTCGCTGAAGAAGAGTGTCGGGAAGTAGCCATCGGGTAACTTTTCAACATCGTTGGCGATGTGCGAAAGGTTGTTCCAGAGTTGCAAGACATTGCCAGTGAGGTTCATGCCCGCGATGCCTTGAACACGTTCTCCGTGGCGATAGAGTTGACCCTCGATGCCAAACGAGAAGTCACCTGTCACGTCGTTGCAGTTGCCACCCAAGAAACCTGTGATGAGGATGGTGTCCGACAACGAGTTGAGGATCTCCTGAGGGGATTGTTGTCCAGGCGCAATGCAGAGGACATTGGCCCCCGAGAGGACGGGAGTGATGCCGAGCTTGTGACTATAGTAGGTGCTGATGAACCATTGACAGAGCTTACCTTCTTGAATCAGAGGATGATACTCCGTGCGGACGCCCTCGAAGTCAAAGAGGCAAGCCGAGAAGGCACCTTTGCGTTGCGGCTCTTCGGTCAAGGTGAGGAGCGGGGAGACAATCCGATCGCCGAGTTTGTTTTGTTGCAACAGGGAGCGATGCTGGTGCAGGTTGTAATCCTGCATAGCTTCGAGCAGGGGCGAGAGCAACTTCATCAGGCAGACAGGTTCGACGGCAATGTGGTATTGACCAGCCGGAATCGAGGTCGCGCCGATACGTTGTTGAGCTGCCTTCAATGCCTTGCTTCCCAAGTCGGGCAAGAGCGGTTGCAGTTCGTCCAGGCAGATGGCATACTCCATCCAACTGTCCGAGGGACGGCTGTCCCCCTCGTCTTGCATGTTGGCGGTGGCATAGGCTGCTGCCGTGCTGCAACAGGAATAGCCCTTGAAGCCTTGACTGTCAGCCATATATTGCCAACCGTAGCGATTGGCCAGATAGGTCGATAGGTGAATGAGCCGAGGGTCCACACCCAAGATAGGCTGAGCCACCTGACAAGCCAGCGATGTGGCATCGATGTCGGGATTGCTCCGACGGAAACTCTGCAAGGCGAGCATCTCGTCGCGGTTCTGCTCCAAACTGGCGGCCTTGTAATAACGTGCTGGGTCGGGGAGTGTGCGATCTGGGTCGGGCGAGAGCAATCGCGTGCAGGCAATGCCGTTGTGGATAAGGGTGCTCAATTCCTTCTGTTCCAGTCGGTTGGTGCTGTATGTTCCGTAACGACCCTCCACAAAGAGGCGCAACACTAACCCGCAACCATCGCTGCTCTGCAGGGAGGTAATCTCCGTGTCCTGACATTGTATGGTGAGGTTGCTGATGCACGACAATTCCACACGGGCGGCTTGTGCTCCAGCCTTGAGCGCTTCCTGCAATGCCCAATCGGCAATAGCTATCTTGTTCTTATCCATAATCTTATCCAACCGTAAGTTTCTTAACTAAAACACTGGGCATGCCGCACGAGACGGGACAACTCTGACCCTCCTTACCGCACATCCAGGTGGAGGGGTCAATCTTGAGGTTGTTGGCCACGGCTTCGATGTCGGCCAATGTCTCGGGTCCATTGCCGATGACGTTGACATCCTTGATGGGTTGCGTAAGTCGGCCATTCTCAATGAGGTAACCTGCCTTGACAAAGAACGAATAGTCGCCGGCACCGATCTGCACTTGTCCGTTGGTGAAGTCGGTCACGTAGATGCCCTTCTTTACGTTGGCGATGAGGTCCTGTTCCTCCTCCTTGCCATTGAGCATGAAGGTGTTACGCATACGGGGTAAAGGTATGGAGCGGAAACTCTCCCGTCGGCCGTTACCTGTCGAAGCGATGCCGAAATGGTGTGCCGAGATGCGGTCGTGGAGGAAAGAGGTGAGCCGCCCCTCGGTGACGATGTGCGTGCATTGAGCCGGCGTTCCTTCGTCGTCGAAGTGGATGGAACCACGCATGTCGGTGGTGAGACCATCATCCACTACGGTGATGTCCGACGAGCAGATCCGTTTGTCCAACTTGTCGGTGAAGATCGATTCTCCCCGACGGATGAAGTCAGCCTCGAAAGCATGGCCGATGGCTTCGTGCAACAAGATACCGCTGGCACCGGCCCCCATCACGACGGGCATCTCGCCCCCCTTGGGTTGTTTGGCGGTGAGGGCAAAATGGAGTTTGCGAAGCATGTCCTGAACCATCTCTTGCTGCATTTTGGGAGTAAGCATCGAGAGCGGAAGCCGATAGGAACGGCTCACGTTGGCGCTCTCCGTCTGTCCCTCTTGCTGGATGACCGCCTGGAGGTTGACACTTGTCAAGGGACGTGTCTCCTCGACCAGGGTGTCCAGGCTGTTGGCAATGGCGATACGTTTCACCTGATGACGTATGCTTCCGCTCACGTGCAGGATATGAGCATCGGCAGCCAGGAGGCTTTCGCGGAACTGCTTGAGGTACAACACCATCTGCTGAATCTGCTCGCTGTCCGGTTGGAAGTCGAAGCCCGAGGTGGGATAGACCTTGTCCGACAGCCGTTGTTCACTGGCAGGACGGGCGTAGGACCTCGGCGAGACATTCACAACATTCTGATGAATGCGTGCTGCCTGATTCATCGCCGATAGGAGCGACTCAGGCGTAATCTGCTCTGTATAAGCATATCCCGTCTTGTCGCCGCACACGTAACGTACGCCTGCACCATAGTCGATATTCTGCGAGGCTCGGTTTTCGCCATCGGGCAACAAGTTGACGTTAGTCGATGAGGTGTGCTCCATGTAGATATCTACATAGTCGGCACGAAGGTCAAGCCCGTGATTTATGATTTTTTTGAGATTATCTTCTGAAATTTGGAAGTGTTGCATATCTGCTCCAATTTGTTGTAGTCCACTTTGAGGTTGCGCAGGGGGAGGTTAATGCCAATCTCCTTTTCGGCGGCACGCATGTCCGACAGCGCCTGCCACTCCAGGTGGAAGATCTGGGTGTAGTCGTAGCGGAAGTCGGTGCTGCCCTTGACGTCCATGTCCTCGGTGAGTTGGCCGATGGTGTACGACTCGACCGGTTTGCCGGGAGTCCATACATGTTCCTCTTCACGACCGCTGTTGTCGATGGTTTCGTTGATGATGCTTACATCGCGAAGGTGCGAGATGATGTTGCTCGTCAACTTCGACGGCAGGTGCAGGATGGACGAGATATCCTCGGTGGTGTATTTCTTGTCGGGGAACTCGCTGTAAATGAGTCCCGTGACGACGATGCAGAGGAAGTCGTAGTAGCGGCGCGAGATGTTGCGGGTATCTTCCTCAAACTCGAAGTTACGCATGTTCTGAGCCGCAAAAGAGAGTTCAGCGCCATACAGACAGATGACCCACGACATCTGCATCCAGAGGAGCAACAGCGGGAGGGCGGCAAACGAGCCGTAGATGGCGTTGTATTTCGATACCCAGATTTGTCCGTTCAGGTAGAGGTTCTGGAAGATGATGAATCCGCAGCCCGCCACAGCACCTGCCACCAGGGCGTTGGCAAACTTCACTTTGGCGTTCGGGATGACCATATAGGCCAACGTGAAGACGATGATGATGAGCAGGATAGGAATCCACTCGAAGATGGTCTGCACGGTGTCGGAGAGGATGCCGTTCAGGTAACCGCTGTTGACGATGGCATGGGAGAAAACCTGCACGCCGCACACCAGGAAGATCAAGATTGGGATGACAATCATGATGCTCAGGTAGTCGGTTATCTTGCGCACCGTGCTGCGTCCTTTCTTCTGTTGCCAAATTTGGTTGAAGACGGCTTCGATGTTGCCAATCAAACTGTAGATGACCCAGAGCAACATGACAATACCGATGCCCATGATGACCCCCGTCTTGGCATGTTCCAGGTAGCTGTTGGCGAACATGAAGATGTAGTGTATCGTGCCGTTGTCTCCGCCATCCTCCTCGGCAGCCAGGGTCTGCTCCAACAAGTCCTGTACGTTGAAGCCCTTGGCGATGCCCAATATCAAGGCAAACAGAGGCACGATGGCCAACAGGGTGTAGTAGGTAAGGGCCGAGGCTTTCTCCATCATACGGTCGCTCACGAAGAAGCGCACGCTGAGGAACAGCGCCTTGACGATGCTGATAAGGTATCGCACCGTGCCCGAGACATTATCCGCCGTCATCCTCCACACGTCGTGTGTCAGAAACTGGATGGTTGTCTTAATCAAGGTAATGGGGTTCTTGGTCATATAAAATAAGAATTGAAAAGGAAGTGACAGAGGAGTGAAAAGGAAGTGAAAGGGACGATACAACCAGCTATCAAGAGAAGAACAGATTGTCGGAATAATCGGAATACTCAGAGTAATCGAAAAGACCGACCCTGTGGTCATACTACTTTACTCTATACCCTTTACCCTCTTCTCTTTTCCCCTTACTTCTCCATAACCAACGATGTCTGGCCGATCAGCTTGCCGTCGGTATAGACCTCGAAGGTATATTTGCCGGGGTCGAGTGTCTCGTTGCGGTTCCAGTACATCTCGATGGGAAGTTCCTCACCGCTGTACTCTGCCAGTTTGCGGATGGAGTAGGAGACTTGCGACCCGTCGTAGTCGAACGTGCCCGACTTGGCGTTGGTCAATATCTCTTCACTCGGTTTGAGGATGCGGACGTAGATAGTCTTTTCGCCCGTCTCGGCGGTGACGTTGGCGCCGATGGTGAAGGTGATGGCGAACTGCGTGGTCGATTTGAGCGACGAGGTCTTCTTGTTGCGTTTGTTGCGAGCCTCGGCGCGGAGGTTGGTGGCAGTCAGGTGCGAGGCGATATCCACCTTTTGCGCCAGCTGCTTGTTCTGTTGTTGCAGGTTGGCGTTGGCGTTGCTCACCTTGGAGATCTGCTTGCGCACCTCCTTGTTCTCCTCTTTGAGTTGCTCGTTGATGGTGTTGAGGCTATCCACCTGAGCCACATAGTAACGGAGCACGCCACGCACGGTGGCCAGTTCCTTCTTGAGCGAAGCAATCTTACGGGCATCCTCGGCCTTGGTCTGCTTCAACTCCTCTACCAGTTTCTGAATCTTGATGCGTTGGTCTTCCAACTTCTGTTCCAACGAGTCGTTGTTGACCTCCAGTCGGTAGCCTTCGTACTGAATGGCCAATTGGGTGTATTCGTCAGCAAGTTCCTCTTTCTCAAGCGCATATTGCTCGGTGAGGAAATCAATGGTTTCTGACTTTTGCCAGAGCATGTAGCCCAATCCGATGACCATGCCCAACAGGACAACGCCAATTCCGATGATGATAGGATTCTTTTTCATTTCTTGTCTTTAGCCGTCGGTGCAACGTGGGGTGCGACCGACATTCCATGTATCTGAGTTATAATAAATTCTTTTTTCGAGAAGATAAAGAATTACAAGAAGTTATCGCGTCCCGATGGACGCTGGGAAGTTAAAGACGATAGATGACTTTAGCGCCGAAGTCCATTCGTGTGTGAGGCACCTTTGGCGGCTTAATGAGCCTCTATTAGCTTCTTTAAATTGTCTTTATCTCCTTTAACTTCTTTATCTTCTTTAATTACCCCAACTTCTTTCGATAGTTGAGCCTTTGCGAAGTTGCAGAGAAATCTTCTATGCTTTGTTCGTTTGGGTAGAAAATCTCTCTCTTGGTCATCCTTCGGTGAGGGTATTATCATCCTTCGGTAAGGGTACGGTGACCATTGTAGAAAAAATCTATCCTTTGGAGCCGATTTGTAGAGAAACACACTACCTTGACCAAACACCCTCTGTCATGATCCTAATGGACGTGCATTTTCTCATTTAGAGCCACAAAGATACAACATTTTTACGAAAAATCCGCATTTTGCTTTCTATTTTTTATGAGCGATAGAAAAAAACGCCCATTTTCTTGGAAATCGTTTGATTTATTACTACCTTTGCCCCAAATAATTAGGATAATTATGTTAAAAAAAATAGGAATCATCGTACTGAATCTTGTTGTTATGTTGCTAATCGTGCTGGGAGGAACACTCTTGTGGATTCCTGGCTGGCTCAATGATTTGACAGGACACGACAATCGCGTGGTGGTTCCCTCCGTCATCGGACAGGTGGCCGATTCGGCTATCTTGCGTTTGACCGATGCGGGGCTTAATCCGATGGTCATCGACACCATCTATAGCGATGGCCGTCAGCCAGGGGAGGTCATCGACCAGTTACCCGAGGGTAACCTGCCGGTGAAGCCCCATCGTATTGTTTATCTCACTATCAATGCCTTCGACGTCCAGAAGGTGGTCTTCCCCGATGTCATCCAGTGGTCCAGCCGTCAGGCTCAGTCGTACCTGCGTGAGTTGCGATTCGTGGCCGACAGTATTGTCTATGAACCCTACGACTTCGACGATTTGGTGTTGAGCGTGACCGCCTTGAAGGGTCGCAAGAAGGAGATGGAGGTGGGCGAGTTGTACCCCGTCCGCACGCATGTTGTCCTGCATGTGGGTAGTACCAAGACGGCAATGGAGGCCCAGAATGAGGCTACCGAAAAATCGTTCTTTGAATAACTGAAAGAGCAGAACAGCTGAAGATGGCCGAAGAGTTGTTTGAACATTTCAAGTTCGTTGCCGACAAGGGTCAAGGACCTGTCCGCGTGGACAAGTTCCTGGTGGATCGCATTGTCGGCACCTCGCGCAACCGCATCCAGCGTGCTGCCGATGGCGGTTTCATCCTGGTGAATGGTAAATCCGAGAAGGTGAGCTACAAGGTGAAGCCCCTCGACGTGGTGCAGGTGATGATGGATCGCCCGCGTCACAGCACCGAGATCATCCCCGAGGACATTCCGCTCGATATCGTCTATGAGGACGACGACCTCCTGGTGGTCAACAAACCAGCAGGCATGGTGGTTCACCCGGGTCATGGCAACTATACGGGTACGTTGGTCAATGCCTTGGCTTTCCACCTGGGCAACCTGACTCCTGTCGAGGAGGCCGACGAGGGTGAAGCGGAGGGCGACGAAGAGGAGGAGAACTTCGACTTCCAGAAACGTTGCGGCTTGGTGCATCGCATCGACAAGGAGACATCGGGCCTCCTGGTCATCGCCAAGACGGAAGAGGCTGGCACCAGTTTGAGCCGCCAGTTCTTCCACAAGACCACGCGCCGACTCTATACCGCCCTTGTTTGGGGGCATGTAGATGAGGACGAGGGCGTCATCGAGGGCAATATCGGACGCAACAAGCGCGACCGCACCTTGATGGATTATTATCCCGTGGGCAGCGAGGAGGGCAAACCTGCCGTGACGCACTATCGGGTGTTGCAACGACTGGGGTATGTCACTCTGGTGGAGTGTCGTCTGGAGACGGGTCGAACCCACCAGATCCGTGTGCACATGAAGCACATCGGACATACACTCTTCAACGACAAGACCTATGGCGGCGACCAGATCCTGAAGGGAACGACCTTCAATCGCTACACCCAGTTCGTCAAGCGTTGCTTCGAGGCGTGCCCGCGTCAGGCTTTGCATGCACGCACCTTAGGTTTCCGGCATCCACGGACAGGCGAGGAGATGGACTTCGAAGCTCCCCTGCCAGCAGATATGGCTCAGTTGGTTGAGCTTTGGAATGAATATATTTCACAAAGAGAATGAAAAAGAAAATTGCTATTGTTGCAGGAGGCGATTCATCGGAATATCCCGTCTCCCTTAGGAGCGCCCAGGGTATTTGGTCTTTCTTGAACCACGATAAGTACGACGTCTCCATCATCATTATGAAAGGAAAAGACTGGCACATGGTCGAATATGACGGACAGAACTACCATCACGACAAGACGTGGCCAGTAGATCTAAATAATTTCACGGTCAACAAGGACGGCTCGGTTCTGTCTTTCGACTTTGCCTACATCATCATCCATGGCACGCCAGGCGAGAACGGCCTCGTACAGGGTTATTTCGACCTCATCAAGATGCCTTACAGCTGTTGCGGAGTCCTTGCCGCTGCGCTGACCTGCTCGAAGTATTTCTGCAATAAGTACTTGAGCACTATGAATATCCCTGTGGCCAAGAGCATCCTCTTGCACAAGGACGACGAGATGGCAACCGAGCAGATTGTGGCTCAATTGGGTCTGCCAGTCTTTGTCAAACCTAACTCGGGCGGTTCCAGCTATGCCACCACCAAGGTCAAGACGGCCGACCAGTTGCAGGCAGCCATTGCCGAAGCCAAGAACGAATCGACGGGCGAGGTCATCATCGAGAGCTTCATGCAGGGCACCGAGATTACCTGTGGTTGCTACACGTCGCGCGATGGACTTCGCGCCCTGCCTGTCACCGAGGTCTGTCCCAAGGACGAGTTCTTCGATGTCGATGCCAAGTACAACGGCGCTGTCGAGGAGATTACTCCTGCCCGCATCTCGGCCGAGTTGACCCAGCAGGTGCAAGCCACCACGAAGGCTATCTACAAGTATGTGGGCGCCAAGGGCATCATCCGTGTCGATTACATCATCGTCGATGGCGTGCCTCACCTCTTGGAGGTCAACACCACGCCGGGCATGACCGCCACCTCGTTCATCCCACAGGAGGTTCGCGCCGCCGGTCTCGACATCAGCGATGTGATGGACGACGTGATTGATTTTTCTCTCTCAGCCAAATAACACCTTATTGTTGGGGTGAATGGGGAAGAATGGGAGATAATGGGTGTTCGTCAGTTGAACGAAACGTCCCTGTCACTCCTTTGTCACTTCCTTTTCACTTCCCTTAACTGCCAAACAAAAAAGAAATATGGAAAACAATCATCCTGAATTTGAAGATATCCGGGCATTCTATGATGAGGATGTCCCCAGCAAACTCTGGCCTTTGGTGGATGAACCTGCCATCGAAGTCTTCATGAAGTCGTTTGCTCCAGATATAGACATGGAGGTGTTCCGCAAGCAGGTTAAGTCGATGCACACCATCAAGGAGTTCCAGACGCACGTCGTTGCCAAGATGGTTTTGCAGTTAGCAAGTCAAACCACCGACCGCTTGGAACTCAAGGGGTTGGACAACGTCAATCCTGCCTGCGCATCGCTCTTCATCACCAACCATCGCGACATCGTGTTGGACTCTGCTTTCCTCAATTCGTTGCTCAATTCCAACGGATTGGAGACCGCCGAGATTGCCATTGGCGACAACCTCTTCGCCTATCCTTGGATCAAGGACTTGGTTCGATTGAACCGTTCCTTCGTCGTCATGCGCGATGTGCCTGTCCGCCAGATGTTGGAGGTCTCCAAGCGTCTGTCGTCCTATATCCACTATACCATCGAGGAGAAGAATGTCTCCGTCTGGATTGCCCAGCGTGAGGGTCGTAGCAAGGACAGCAGCGACATGACGCAGTCGTCGGTCATCAAGATGCTGGCCATGGGCGGCAGCAACCGCGACCTCATTCAGAACATCCGTCAGCTCAACCTCCAGCCGGTTGCCCTCAGTTATGAGTACGACCCATGCGACTACCTCAAGGCGCAGGAGTTCCAGCTGAAGCGCGACAATCCGGAGTGGAAGAAGACCAAGGAGGACGACGTCCTCAGCATGGTCACCGGCATCAAGGGGTACAAGGGTCGCGTCATCTTCACTATCTGTCCCACCATCAACAGTACCTTCGATACCTATCCTTGGATTAACGACCGCAACGCACAGGTCAATTGTGTCTGCGAGACCGTCGATAAGGCACTCCATTCGCACATGACGCTCTTCCCAATCAACTATCTGGCTTACAACCTCCGTTTCGACACCGACAAGTATGCCGACCGCTACAGCAAGGAGGAGGAGAAGACCGTGCTCGAGTACCTCAATGGCCAATTGGCTAAGATTCAGATTCCTGACCGCGACGAGGAATTCCTCTGGAACTGCCTCCTCACCATGTACAGCAACCCTGTGGTCAATTACGAGAATGTGAAATTCTAAGTTAGGTCTTTAGGTTGTAAGGTTGCTGCGCTGGTGAGGTTTTAAGGAATTCCTTATCTCCTCAGTGTCGATACAAAACCTTACAACCTCAAAACCTTATAACCTCATAACCTCACAACCTCATTTCTATGGACGAACAAATTGTCAATCAACTGATAGATGAGTTAATCAAGTTGTCGTTTGCCGAGGATATCGGCGATGGCGATCACACCACCCTCTCGTGCATCCCAGCCGATGCTATTGGTAAGCAGAAGTTGCTGGTCAAGGAGGAGGGCATCCTGGCAGGTGTCGATATTGCCCGCCGTGTGTTCAAGGCCTTCGATCCCGAACTCCAGATGGAGGTCTTCATCGAGGACGGTGCTCACGTCAAACCAGGCGACATCGCTTTCATCGTAACGGGCAAGGAGCAGAGCCTCTTGCAGACCGAGCGCCTCATGCTCAATATCATGCAGCGTATGTCGGGCATTGCCACCATGACCGCCAAGTATGTCAAGGCGCTGGAGGGCACCAAGACCCGCGTGCTCGATACCCGCAAGACCACTCCTGGTATGCGCATCCTCGAGAAGATGGCTGTCAAGATTGGTGGTGGTTGCAATCACCGCATTGGCCTCTTCGACATGATCCTGCTCAAGGACAACCACGTTGATTTCGCAGGTGGCATCCACAACGCCATCCAGCGTGCCAAGGACTACTGCAAGGCCAAGGGCAAGAACCTCAAGATTGAGGTCGAGGTGCGTAACTTCGACGAACTGCAACAGGCGCTGGCTGAGGGTGTTGATCGTATTATGTTCGACAACTTCACTCCAGCCGACACCCGCAAGGCTGTCGAAATGGTGGCTGGCCGTTGCGAGACCGAGTCGTCGGGCGGCATCACCTACGACACCATGCTCCCTTACGCTCAGGCAGGCGTCGATTTCATCTCGTTCGGTGCCCTCACTCACTCTGTCAAGGGTCTCGACCTAAGCTTCAAGGCAGTCAAGTAACCTCTTGTTAGTTTGGTGCCTGATTAGTATAACGCCATCCCAGCATCCACCTTTAGGCTTGTTGGGATGGCTTTTTTGTAACCACTCTTGATTTGCCTACTAGTTTCTAATATGTCAAAGAACGTTGAACGAAAACGAAAACGAAAAACCGCTAATCGTTAACCGTTAAACATTAAACCTTAATCGTTTCAAAGAAGCGCTGCAAAGATAAAGGTTATTCTAATTTCCTCCAAATTTCTGACTGCTATACTTTTTGCTATACTTTGCTGTGGTACTATGAAAATCAATCACTTACGTATTTGTTTGAATACGAAAATCATGGAAAACGCGGAAACTACCTCGTTGCGCTTGAAAACTACCCAAAGCATTTGAAGCCCATTATAGTCCTCATTTCCATTTACTTGCGTTTTCTTTGTGCGGTGCAAATCCTCCTCCCCTCGGGGAGGTCGGGAGGGGGTATTTTAATCACTGCTATAGTAATTGCTATAGCATACTGAGAATTAGTCTGTTAAGCTATTTTAATCCTGTGTTTCCGTACAATATTTCCATCCGTTTAACAAAGAAAAATCCACTTATTACGTTTTTTCGGACCCATTTTTGGCTACTTATTCCGTTTTTTTAGTAGGGCAAAATGACCACTTATTCCGTTTTTTGAGGTCTGTTCATACTTCACGAAAAACGTGCTGAATGCGCTATCTTTTTTATAATTCATCCCAACGAATGGAATATGATTCTAATAGTTTGAGGGGTATTTGCAGTTCGGTAGCGGTTTTACGCCAGTCTTTGATGGCAGAGCGAACCTCTTCTATAATCTCAGATGCTTCTTGGCGTTCAAGCATGTAGCTCTCGCTTGCAGAGAGTAAGGCGTTGATGTCCGATTCTTCAGTGTATGAGTCTATGAGCAAGCATTGATGTGACTTGGCTCCTGGATTGATGTCGTATGCAGGAGAGAGCGTCCAGCCTTTCTGAGTTAGCAGGAAACCGTGATTACGGAAATGGTCATCGGTGTTGCCAAACATAACGTTGAATGCCACTCTGCGATAGAGTTCGCGGAGATTCTGACGCACATCGGTACACCCACGAAGAATGAAATCAACGATGTCAAGATAGCCGTTTCCTGTGCTGCTGCCAGCTCCATCGTCAAAGCCTAGCAACGACATTGCAGAAGCAAAATGAATGCGACGGCCTTCTGCTGTTCTATCGAAGCGTTCAGAAAGAAGCAGGTCACGGTCCTTTGAAATCTTGATGGTGCGCGTCTTTGCCACGTTGATGCCAGCCTTGGACGCAAGTTGATGCGAGAAGTGTTCAATAAGCTCAGTATTCTCCAGATCCTTTTTAGAAGGGAACTTGGCTACATATAGTTTGCCGTCCGTATCAACCACGTTGGCCTTAGGACGGGCACCGCCAAGCGAGGTTCCTGGGTCAATCAACTGGTCTAGCCAACGTTGTTCTGGCAATTCATTGCGCTCCTCTGCCAACTCAATCTCATGACAAGCATCGCACAGGGCACGAAGACTCTCAATCGGGGGAACAAGATATTTTGCACTCGCGTTTATATAGTTATCGTCATCTTCCTCTTTGTATCGTATGCCACCCATTCGCGTAAAGTCTTCGATACCAATGAGATAATCGTAATTTGTGAGCATACGTTTCGGTCTGCCTTCCTGTTGAGCAGTCAGTCGTTCTCTGCGGTCAAGCAACAAACGTCCCCAGCGATCGGGGAAGGAATCCTTGACAAAACCGAATACATTATCATCTCCACGAGGATGCTGCAACGAAGGAACATTCAGCAGGTCACCGCTCAGCAGAATGCCGCCATGCTGTTTCAGCCATTGGCGCGAATACTCAAAGACAAAATGGTCCTTACCGCGAACATGTTCGTAGCCTAGTGTTCCTATCTCTTCGGGAGAGGTTAGGAAATCAAAATCTGCGTAAACTATAATCCTCTTCATTTTCTGAGTAATTCTGCATCCTGAAGCTGTCTGCCAAGAGCGTCGTCGGCAGCCAACAGGGTTATATCCTTTTCCAAATTAAGTGCAAAGAGTACACGCGCATAGATTCCCATGGAAACCGTTGGGTCACCATGTTCCACCTTTGAGACAGTTAGACGCGTCACCGTAGCCCTGTCTGCTATGTCTTGCATCGACAAATGCCTGCGCTTGCGGGCCAACATAATTTGCTCGCCCATAATCTTCAGGTTCTGGCTTAATGCCCTTGGCATCGTTTTTCCAAATGTATTCTTTCCCATAATTGTATCTTATTGGGTACAAAGATAAACAATAATGTTTAATATAACAAACATTTTGGAAGATTTTTATGTCTTTACACATGTTTTTGTCTTTTTTTGCCTGAAAACTGCGCTCCATCTGATGATATAGTGGGACTTTTGCTGTTCTCGCTTTCAGAATTTGTTAGAAGGTAGAAACTAATTGACAACCAATTATTTTAGCGGTCCGACACGCTCAGGTTGTAACCTAAAAGCATCGGCATCCACTCGCATTTGATAAAGTTTGATTTGCGGATTCAGCATCTTACGGGCAAATTTTATCATCTTTTCTTTCTCTGCCTCGTCTGTATTGACACCGAAATAGATAGATTCAAAGCATTCTCCTTTCAACGGCATATAATGGTGTATCTCACGCCAATCCCATGTCTCTTTAGGATGTTTAGATTGTGCAGGAGTAAAAGCAGCATACATAGCACAAGGTCTTGGTATGACCAATCTGACCTCCTGTTCGTATTCCCACTCTTTTGCTTTTGTTTGCCATTGATACATGAATTGCCCGCTTGCGTAGTTTCCATTGGGACGTTCAATTATACTCTTATATTGAACATCAAGAACAAGTGGTTGCAGGTATATTTCTCCAAACATTGGAGGGACGGATTGCATCACCTTGTCTATGTCAAGACCGATGCAAACTCCCTTATGATTATAGCAATAATGACTCCACATAAGTATGGAATCATTGATTTTCGACAAACTGCATAACCATGTGTCATTCCGCAAATTGGTGGCATCGGTTTCTTCTTTTAGCTTCCGCCACTCTCGAATCCACCCTTCTTTTTCAGAAGTGGCTACATTTGAGTAGTCAAACAACTTTGGATGACAATCAAATGGGTCATTCAGTTGGGTCGCATTAGTGAATTGGAGATTTTTATTCCCCAACATGCACTTTGCGCCCTCTATATTCAGATATTTATAAAGAATACGAGACATTTTTAATTGTTATCCGCTAAACGTGAATTTAGCGACACCTGGCCGTTCATCAAGAGCGGCAGAAGTTCGTCGCGCTGCTTAGTCAACGAATTTAGTTCAATGACATTATTGTTTATCTGGGAAAATATCGCACTGGCAATAGTGTGAAACCTTTGTAAAACGTCTTTAGATGGATAAACAACAAGAATATTTGAAAATTCTTCTTTATTCATGTTTGGCAGTATATTTCCAGTTTTAGCCTTAGCAAATTGGAAATATAGATTAAGGGAGAAATACATAAACTCTTTATTTATATCATCCTCAAAGACAATTGTGTTTATCTGTTGATTTGTTTGGCCTCTCTTACCAACGAATCCTATAATTCCCGTTGTTCCAATACAAGAACAGCATAATGAACCTTCTGGAAGGAACTTATTGCTTTGTGAATTTGCTCCTTTTTCAGTCAAAGTGCGTTCTGTTGTGTAAATAAAAGGTGCTTTTCGTATGTCATCTATAGTGATAAAAGGTATTTCCCCACCAAAATTAGCTTCGTCAGAAGTTGATGGAGTCTTACCAGTTATTATATCACCTTCTATTTCAGAGATTGTTTTTACATTCCAATTGTCAGGTAAAAGACGATTCGTTCTACTATCTTTTACCATAGCACCGCCACTTGATTTGTAAGGTTTTCCCTCCTCATTTGGAAAGTCAAACTGCACAAACCAATAGTCGTAAAGCTGTTTAGCGAAGGCTTCTAAATTCTGATTTATCGCACGATTGATGTTAATCTTCCTTGCCACAGTGTTATAAAAAGCGGTAAAAGACGATAAAATATCATCTGTTGGGATAGGAATGTTAAATCCTTTAATATGGCTTAGACTAATGTTGTTTATGCTTGTTCCTTTTGCAACAAGTCTAATATATCTGAAGTAATGTTCACTTGACAACCAAGCAGAAATAAGTGCAGCATACTTGGGATGCTTGGGACGAAGAATGCGAAGGAATGCACCTATTTGTACATTCTCCATATCCTCCCAAACTGTAGCGGTTCTACCTAATGCTTCAACACTACCAGTAGAAGCGACAAGAACAACATCTCCTTTATACAAAGTGTTGTCGCTATTCTTGTATGTGTCAGGTAAATAAACATCATCATCCCGAAGCTCTACAAGATTACCTTGGATATTTCCACCTCTAATTATTCGCGCCCCCGATGATGTAATATCTTCAGGAGCATAGGACACACCGCCTATCACATCAACTAAATCATAGAGACTTACAAATTTCCATCCTTCAGGTAGATTAAATTCCTTCATATCGTAGTTTCTTTAGTTGTGAAAGAATCTCTGTTTCCAGTTTGTGGCTCTCATCAAACTGTTTGGTCAAAGAATCTTGATAGTTGGCTATACGATTGTTAAACTCTTCCTCCGTAATATCCACATACTCAATCTTGATGTCGAAGTACTGACCAGCTGAAAGGCTATAGTTCTTCTCCTTGATTTCATCGTATGTCACAGCTACAGAGAAATCGTCAATGGCTTTCTTCTCGTTGAAGGTGTTTACAATTAAATCAATTTCGTCGTCACGCAGACGGTGCTTTTGCAGATTGTCCTCCTTGTAGTCCTCGCCTAACTTGCTGGCATCAATCAGCACAACCTTGTCGGCTGTTTTGGATTTATCAAAGAACAGTACAGATACATTTGTACCCGTATTGGCGAACACATTGGACGGCATAGAAACGCAACCATACACAATCTTATCATCGACAATCTTTTGCAGGATATTCTTCTCTATACCACTCTTCGCTGTTATAAATCCTGTTGGGATAACGATGGCACCTTT